>ERZ773108.834-NODE-834-length-33575-cov-4.867094_pt1 | contig 33575 bp, 38 predicted proteins | sample MGYA00580570_ERZ773108 | MGnify/ENA primary metagenome ERZ773108 (study PRJEB29015, sample SAMEA2737840) | human gut metagenome | biome: human gut; feature: human-associated habitat; material: faeces | place: China | collected 2012 ...
GCGCCTCGGCGCGAGAATGTGCCAAGGCACATTCTTTTTTTACGTTCCATCGCTGACTAATGTTGGTATCGAAAAACAAAAAAGAGTATCAAATAACATAAGTTACCTATATGAATCATAAGTTTGATACAAATAAAAAAAGTGCTTGACATCTATCGAACGTTAGAATATACTAACTAGCGTCTGGAAGTAAGAAGGATAGACAAAGATTGAAAAAGTAAATTTTTCAATCGTGAGATTTGCGTCTGCGTGTACTTGATACAAACGCGACATGCGCAAAAATGAGCGGAAGTATGGCAAAAGAAAGAAGGTTGAGCAGATGCCTTTAACAATGGCGACGATGGGAGAAGTCAACAAGATCGTGAAGGTTGGCGGAAACGAAGAGACAAGACGTTTTCTGGAAAATCTCGGATTTGTAGCGGGAACGGAAATCACAGTTGTATCTTCGATCGGAGGAAACCTGATTGTAAATGTCAAGGATTCCAGAATTGCAGTAAATGAAGATATGGCACGGCACATCGTGATCTGATGATCGCCGATACTATATATTAAAGGAGCTAAGGGAAAGGAGATAAGACCATGACACTGCGTGATGCACAGGTTGGAAGCACGGTTGTTGTAACCAAGATTGAAGGTGACAGTGCGTATAAGCGTCGGATTATGGATATGGGAATCACCAAAGGAAGCGAACTTTACATCAGAAAAGTTGCTCCGCTGGGAGATCCGGTAGAGATCACTGTCAGAGGCTATGAGCTGACCGTCAGAAAAGACGATGCACAGTGCGTACAGGTAAAATAAACAGCCGCATTTTTACAGAGGGATTAAGGAGGTAAGAGAAGATGGCAATTAGAATTGCGCTTGCCGGTAACCCGAACTGTGGTAAAACAACCATGTTCAACGCGCTGACCGGCGCCAATCAGTATGTAGGTAACTGGCCTGGTGTTACCGTAGAGAAAAAAGAAGGCAAATTAAAAAGCAAAAAGGTGAAGGAAGAGGTAGTCGTAACCGACCTTCCTGGTATTTATTCCCTTTCACCGTATACCCTGGAAGAAGTTGTCAGCCGTGACTATCTGTTAAAAGGGAATCCGGATGTCATCGTAGATCTGGTGGATGCAACCAATATTGAAAGAAACTTATATCTGACCACTCAGCTGATCGAAACCGGTGTTCCGGTTGTTATCGCGCTGAACATGGCGGATTTGCTGGAAAAGAGAGGCATCAAGATCGACGTTGCCCGCCTTTCCATGCTCCTTGACTGTCCAATCGTTGAGACTTCCGCATTAAAGGGCGAAGGACTTGACAAGCTGATCGACGAAGCGATCAAGACCGCAAAGAAGAAAGAAGCAGACCTTCCGAAAGAGATCTTTAACAAGGATCTGGAAGATGCAGTCAGCGCTGCAGCAGAAGTTCTTCCTTCTTCCATCGATGCAAACAAAAAGAGATGGTATGCAGTAAAATTCCTGGAGAAGGACTCCAAGGTTGCTGAAAGCGTAAAGCTGACAGACAGCGCTGCAAAGAAGATCGAAGAGTTAAGAGCTGGTCTGGAAAAGTCTCATGATGACGATATGGAAAGTATCGTAACCGATGAGCGTTATAAATTCATTCAGAAGATTGTCGGCACGACTGTGAAAAAAGGCAAGGATAAGTTGACAACTTCTGATAAAATCGATAAGATCGTTACAAACCGTATCCTCGGTATCCCGATCTTTATCGCAGTTATGTTCGTAGTATATTACATCTCTGTTACCACGATCGGCACGATTGTAACAGACTGGACAAATGATACCTTCGTTGGCGGCATTCAGGAAATCGTAGGCGGATTCCTGGAAGGCATCGGCACCAACGATGTAGTAACAAGCCTTGTTGTGGATGGTGTAATCGGCGGTGTAGGCGCTGTCCTTGGTTTCGTACCTCAGATGGCAATCCTGTTCCTGTTTTTGTCTATCCTGGAAGACTGCGGTTACATGGTTCGTATTGCCTTTGTCATGGACCGGGTGTTCCGTCATTTTGGTCTGTCCGGTAAGAGCTTCATTCCGCTGCTGATCTCCTCTGGCTGCGGTATCCCTGGTATCATGGCTTCCAAGACCATCGAGCAGGATAACGACAGAAGACTGACGATCATGACAGCAACCTTTATCCCCTGCGGAGCGAAGCTTCCTGTTATCGCACTGATGGGCGGCGTAATGGCAAGCTGGGCAACCGGCAGCTATGAAGCAGGCGGATTTATGGCTCCCGCAATGTACTTCATGGGCATTGTAGCAGTCCTTGTGGCAGCCATTATCTTAAAGAAAACCAAACCTTTCTCCGGAAAGCCTGCTCCGTTCGTTATGGAGCTTCCTCAGTACCATGTTCCTCAGGCTAAGACCGTACTGCTTCATGTATGGGAAAGACTGAAAGGCTTCATCATCAAGGCTGGTACGATCCTGTTCCTTGCCTGCGTAGTAATGTGGTTCCTTGGCGGATTTGGTTTCGAAAACGGCGGCTTCGGTCTGGTAGAAGAGAGCGGAAACAGCTTACTGGCTGTAATCGGTGGTTTCATCGCACCTCTGTTTGCACCTCTGGGCTTTGGCGAGTGGCAGCCTGTGGCAGCTTCTCTGTCCGGCTTTACCGCAAAGGAAGCGATCGTTTCCACCATGGGCGTTCTTGCAAATGTAACTGGCGATACAGAAGATGCAGTAACCGTTGCGCAGGCTGTACAGACATGGTTCCCTACTTCTCTGGCAGCACTGAGCTTCCTGATCTTCAACCTGCTGGATTCTCCTTGTCTGGCTGCAATTGCAACCATGGCACAGCAGATGCAGTCTAAAAAGTGGTTCTGGTTTGCAATCCTGTTCCAGAACATCTTCGCTTACATCGTTTGCCTGTGCATCTACCAGATCGGTTCCTTTGTAACCGGCGGCAGCTTCGGCGTAGGCACTGTATTCGGATTTGTATTCACAGCAATCATTCTGTTCCTGTTATTCAGACCCGATCCTTACAAGGATCAGAAGGTTTACTCCAAACGGTCTGTACAGGCGGCGGACTAAGGCTTGAGTAAAGAATAGAAACGGAGGAGGCTGGACATTTCTGATGTCCGGCCTTTTCCCAAACATGTGGAGGAATGCACGATGGCAAATGCAGTAATTCTGATTCTGGTGATCGGATATTGTCTGTTCCTGATTTACAAACAGGTTCAGAATAGAAAAGCCGGAAAACATCTCGGCTGTACAGGCTGTGGCGGTTCCTGCGGCGGTTGCAGCGGCTGCAGCGCGTGCAGGACAGAAGGAAACAAGAAAAAACACTGACAGGCGTAAAGCAGCAGTGACAAAGACTGTCCGATCCGAAGCTAGGGGATCTTTCCTTTGCGCAAAGAAAAGAGGAAAAAATGGGAAATGTTGGAAACACCACAGGCTCCATGCTTTACGGCTTTGGTGCTTTTCTGGTGATCTATCTGGCAGGTGTCCTGATTTATCAGGTCGTGCTCTGGATTCAGAAATGGAAAAGGAAAAAGAAAGACGGAGAACAGGAAAATGGCTAATGTAATTGTTGTAGCAGTTGTAATTGTTCTTTTGGGATTTGCACTGAAAGGGACGCTGAAGCATTTGAAAGGGGAAAGCCCCTGCTGCGGTGGCGGCGATACGATTATTATTGAGGATAAAAAGCTGGATGGTCCTGTCATCGGCAAAAAGACCGTGAAAATTTCTGGTATGCACTGCGATCACTGCGTCAGAGCCGTAACCGAAGCAATCAACAAAATCGACGGGGCTTCTGCAAAGGTCAACCTGAAAAAGAAAGAAGCAGTCGTTTCCTACGAAAAGGTTGTAGAAGATGCAGCGATCCGGGAAGCTGTCGAAAAGGCAGGATATACCGTACAGAGCATTCAGGGCTGAGTTACGTTAAGCTGCAGCATTGCAGTGCGTGTAAAAACGAAACAGGATTCCTGATAGCATTCCAAAAGAAAATCTGCTATAATAACAGCGTCGGCAGCAAAGAAATTTGGCGGTCGGCGCTGTTTTTCATTCATGACAATAGAATGCTCGCAGAGCGTGCATTCTACTGTTTCAACGAAGGCAGCGCTGATTTCGATCTGCAGATTTTCAGGGGAGGAAAGCTCCGATTCGAAATACAAGAGGTAAGTAAGGAGGGCTATGCCCTATGATGGTTTCCACAAAGGGAAGATACGCGCTTCGGGTCATGCTGGATCTGGCGATGCAGAAGCAGGAGGAGTATGTTTCCCTGAATGATATTGCACAGCGGCAGAAGATTTCGATGAAATATCTGGAATCGATTGTCGGTATGCTCAACAAGGCGGGACTTCTGCAGAGCAGAAGAGGGAAAGACGGAGGCTACCGGATGGCACGCAGACCGGAGGAATACCCGGTCAGCGAGATTTTGAAGCTGACAGAAGGGACGCTCGCACCGGTTTCCTGCATGGACGGGGAAGGCTGCGGCCCGGAGTGCGAGCTTCTGGCGAACTGCCTGACCAGACCGATGTGGAATCGACTGGACGAAATTATAGACGAATATCTTTCCAGCGTATCGATCCAGGATCTGCTGGATGGGAGGTGTTGACACTGCGCCGGAAATGGAAAGGATGACGGACATGCGCGTATATGCGGATCAGGCTGCAACCACCAGCCTGAGTAAAACAGCCCTGGAGGCGATGCTGCCCTGGATGACAGAAAACTTCGGCAACCCGTCCGCCCTGTATGAAGAGGGGCGGACAGCGCGGGACGCAGTCGAGACAGCGCGGGAGAAAATCGCGCATCTGCTGCATGCGAAGGCGAAGGAAATTTATTTTACCTCCGGCGGTACGGAGGCAGATAACTGGGCGCTGCAGATGGCGGCAGCAGCCGGGGCACGGATCGGCAAAAAGCATATTATCGTATCGGCAATCGAGCACCATGCGGTGTTAAACCCGGCGAAGTCGCTGGAACGGCAGGGGTTTCGGGTGACGTATCTGCCGGTAACATCAGAAGGGGTGGTTTTGCCCGAAACGCTGGAAGCTGCGATCTGCCCGGATACAGCGCTGGTGAGCGTGATGTATGCCAACAATGAAGTCGGCACGATTCAGCCGGTAGAAGAGCTTGCGGAGATCTGCAGGATGCACGGCGTGTGGTTTCATACGGATGCAGTGCAGGCAGCAGGGCATGTGGAAATCGACCTGACAAAGCTGCAGGCGGATTTTCTGTCTGTCTCGGCACATAAATTCCACGGTCCGAAAGGCTGCGGATTCTTGTATGTGAAAAACGGGTTCCGGACCGAGAGCCTGTTGGAGGGCGGCGCGCAGGAAAAAGGCAAGCGCGCCGGAACCGAAAATGTTCCCGGCATCGTGGGCATGGCGGCGGCTCTGGAGGAGAGCCTGATAAAACGCGACAAAAAAGATACCTTCGTGCTGGAGCTGCGCAGACAGGTCGCAGAGCGCCTGCTTTCCATCGAAGGGAGCCATTTAAACGGCTGTGGGGTCATGGAGGGCGATGAAGGTGCAGCAGCGGGCACCGATGCTGCGGCACGACATGCAGGTACTGCCGTCTCCCGTGCCGACCGGCTGTGCGGCAACTTAAATATCAGCTTCGACGACATCGAGGCAGAAGCTCTTCTTCTGTACCTTGACATGAAGGGCGTCTCCGTTTCGGCGGGCGCGGCGTGTTCGGCGGGCGCACTGGAGCCGAGCCATGTGCTGACAGCGATGGGCATATCGCCGGAGCTTGCAAAAGGCACGATCCGCATCAGCCTGGACGAGACGAACACACAGGCGGACGCAGAATTCCTGATGGAGGTCATCCCGGACGCGGTTGCGCGCCTGCGAAGCATGGCATAAAGATTTTCGAACGGGCAGATTCGACAAAAATCTGCCCGCTTTTCATGGTAAAAACAGACGAAAATCATTTTTTGTCAGATTTTGATTTTCCTTTTAAAAAAATCGGGGGTATAATAAAGGTGTAGTGTTTTGGGCGGCTGAAACCATGGCAGCTGTCGTTTTTTAAAGAAAGTTGAGGGTATCTATGTTTGAGAAAGGAGATCTGGTTACTTACGGATGCAAGGGCGTCTGTGAAGTTAAGAACATTACTACGCTGAACCTGGAGGGAATTCCCAAAGACCGTCTGTATTATGAGATGCAGTCCATGGTCAACGCCGGCAGCAGGATTTTTTCTCCCGTCGGACAGGAGGAAAAAAATGCGATGCGCGCGGTGCTGACAAAGGAAGAAGCAGAGGAGCTTTTGGGACAGCTGCCGGAGTGCAGACTGTGCTGGGAGAAGGATGAAAGACGGCGAGAGGAGACCTACCGCAGGATTATCAATCACAGCGATGCAAGAGGAATGCTCTGTATGATCCGCACAATTACGGATTACGGCAGGGAGCGGGTGCTGGAGGGGCGCAGGATGCCCGCGATGGACGGCCGCTATTTGAAAGCCGCGGAGGACAATCTTTATGCAGAGCTGTCGATTGCCATGGAGATACCGCGCAGCGCCCTCAAAGAATATATGGCGGCACGGATGGGAGAATTAAGCGGAGCGCTGCAGGCGCTTTGAAATATGTAAGAAGATGCGGCTGCAGGAACGTAACAGAAATTACGGATTGACAGTGTATAACGGCTGCAGTCTGTGGAAATACTGATAAGGACAGGTAAGTAAGCTGTGCTTACGAAGCAAAAGAGGACGATTTCGGTTGGAAGAACCGGTATCGTCTTTTTTTATCGTATAGGAAACTTCGTTTCCATACGATAAAAAACGATCTACGAGGATGCCCTCGCGAAATTTTATAAAAAACACTTGATTTTTGAATGAGGTTCTGATAGACTAAGCACAGTTAGAAGAAGCTAACTAAAGGCGAATAAATCATGGTTATCTCCATCCGCTGTGCGCTGCTGACACACGGCGGGTGGCCCTTTTGGGAAACCATAAGGAAGGAGACAAAATGGCAAATCTGACCATTGAAAAAGTAATCGGGAGAGAAATTATTGATTCCAGAGGCAATCCGACTGTTGAGGCAGAAGTTGTTTTGGCGGACGGAACCGTAGGAAGAGGCATGGCACCCAGCGGAGCTTCTACCGGCGAGTTCGAAGCGCTGGAGCTGCGCGATCAGGATAAATCCCGATTTGGCGGTAAGGGTGTTTTAAAAGCTGTCAACAATATCAATACTGTAATCAACGATGTACTCTGTGGAGTAGATGCATTTGACACTTATAAAGTAGACGCTGCGATGATCGAAGCAGACGGAACAGAGGATAAATCCAAACTCGGCGCCAATGCGATTCTGGCAGTATCCATCGCAGCTGCAAGAGCGGCAGCACAGTCCTTAAATATCCCGCTGTACCGTTTCCTGGGCGGCTCAAATGGAAATCGGCTTCCGGTTCCGATGATGAACATCTTAAACGGCGGCGCACATGCAGCAAACACCGTAGATGTACAGGAGTTCATGATTATGCCGGTTGGCGCAAAGAGCTTTTCCGAAGGACTTCGCTGGTGTACAGAAGTATTCCATGCACTGCAGGCTCTGTTGAAGTCCAGAGGCCTTGCAACCTCCGTTGGCGATGAGGGCGGTTTCGCACCGAACCTTGGCAGCGACGAAGAAGCAATCGAAGTTATTCTGGAAGCGATCAAGAAGGCAGGTTACGAGCCGGGAACCGATTTCGTTCTGGCAATGGATGCAGCTTCCAGTGAATGGAAAGGCAGCAGGAAGGGGGAATATGTGCTTCCGAAGGCTGGCACGAAGTTCACCTCCGAAGAACTGGTTGCACACTGGAAAAAGCTGTGTGAGAAATATCCGATCGCTTCGATTGAAGATGGTCTGGACGAAGAGGACTGGGAAGGCTGGAAGCATATGACAGCGGAACTTGGTGACAAAGTACAGTTAGTCGGTGACGACCTGTTTGTTACCAATACAAAGCGTCTGCAGAAGGGGATTGACCTTAGCTGTGGCAATGCGATTCTGATCAAGTTAAACCAGATCGGCAGCGTATCCGAAACCCTGGAAGCGATCAAGCTGGCACACGAGGCAGGTTATTGCGCAATCACCTCCCACCGTTCCGGCGAAACAGAGGACACCACAATCGCAGACCTGGCGGTTGCATTGAATACCTGCCAGATCAAGACCGGCGCACCCAGCAGAAGTGAGCGTGTTGCAAAATACAACCAGCTGCTGCGAATCGAAGAAGAGCTCGGCGAGGCTGCCTGCTATCCTGGAAAGGCGGCTTTCGGCAGATAAAAAGCTGACATCAGAGAGGAACTACGATGAGTCAACAGGCATTTTGGCTGTTTCTGAAAATGGATAAGCGGAATCTGTTCGTACAGATGGCACTCCAGTGCGCGCCGGTGCTGGCGGGAATCAAGGTTTCCAACCTTCTGATTATCGAGGAAAGATACTGGAAGGGACTGTGTTTTCTGCTGCGCAATTCCGGACTGTGTGCCAGAAAGCTGTACTGTTGCAGAGATAAGATTACCCTGTTACTGTACCGCAGAGAAGAACTGGAGCAATGGGTAAAAACGCTACAGGTCGAAGCCCTTTTAAAAGAGATCGGCTACGACAGCGTTGAGCTGCATCGGATTTTCAGAAAACTGGAACAGCGGATCGGCGGGCACGGAAACGGTGAAATGCCTTTTCCTCATGAGCTGGGGCTGCTGCTGGGATATCCGGCAGAGGACGTCCGGGGCTTTATGGGGATCGGATATAAAAAGTGTCTTTACACAGGCTATTGGAAGGTTTACGAGAAGCCGGAGGAAAAGATTGCACTGTTTTCAGAATACGACAGAGCGATGGATCTGGCCCTTTCTATGGCGTATGAAAGACAGAATATTTTAAAATTAAAAGAAGTTTTTGAAGTCGACAGTCGGGAGAAAAAGCTGGCTGTCTGAATACGAGAGGAGTAGGAAAATGAGCAAGGTATCCGTAGTATACTGGTCCCAGTCCGGCAACACACAGGCGATGGCAGAGGCTGTTGCAGCCGGCATCACAGAAGCAGGAAAAGAGGCAGAGGTTGTTTATGTTTCAGACGTAAACGTTGCAGATTTAACCGCAGAAAAAGCATTTGCATTGGGCTGCCCCGCAATGGGCGCAGAAGTTCTGGAAGAGGGCGAGTTTGAGCCTTTTATGGAGAGCATTGACGGCTCCATTTCCGGCAAGACCATCGCACTGTTTGGTTCCTACGGCTGGGGCGACGGGCAGTGGATGCGCGAGTGGGCAGAGCGCGTGACCGGTGAAGGCGCAACCGTAGTAAACGGCGAGGGCTTAATCTGCCAGGAGACACCGGACGATGCAATGCTCGAGGAGTGCAAGAATCTCGGCAAGTCGCTGGCAGCAAACGCCTGAGAACTTTAAAACAAAAAGATTCTCCATAATTTCCTGTTTGATATAATTTTTGACACAGTAAAAGGACAGTTACCATGAAGGATAGCTGTCCTTTTTCGATGGATGTTCGCTGCTTCGAACAACAGAATATGCACTTTGGAAAAAGATTATTGTTTATCGCGGTTTTCCAGAACGTGTTTTTTGATTGCGGCGAAGCTTTCCGGGCTGATGACATGCTCCATGCGGCAGGCATCACTGACGGCTGTCTCGGGATCGACGCCGAGCTGAATCAGCCAGCCGGAAATCAGTTCATGACGTTCATAAATCATTTCAGCAATCTGGCGGCCGGTATCGGTCAGATAGATAAACCCTTCTTTGGTTACGGTAATATGGTTCTTTTCGCGTAGGTTCTTCATAGCGACACTGACGCTGGATTTTTTGAAGCCGAGTTCTTCTGCGATATCTACAGAGCGGACAACTGGATGGGTCTTGCTCAGGACAAGGATCGTTTCCAGATAGTTTTCCGCGGATTCATTTACTGCCATGGGATCACATTCCTTTCTGATGCTGTGCGCCTGCAACAGCATTTATAATAGTATAGCATGGATTTGTACGGTATTCAATTGAAAAAAAAGAAAACAGGACGAAAAAGATCTGTGAGGAAAGAATAAATTTTTGCAAAAGTACAAAAATAGACTGGGAAAAAGTGGGCTCTTATGGTAATATTGAATATATTACAAGAATAAACACAGGGGGAAGATTTCATGGCAAAAGAAATGATTGCAATGCTGCTTGCAGGCGGACAGGGCTCGCGTCTGTATGCATTGACCCAGAGACTTGCAAAGCCTGCCGTTCCGTTTGGTGGAAAGTACCGGATTATCGATTTCCCGCTTTCCAATTGTGTCAATTCCGGGATTGATACAGTAGGCATTCTGACACAGTATCAGCCTATGGTGCTGAACGAATATATTGGAAACGGACAGCCCTGGGATTTGGACCGCTTAATTGGAGGCGTGCATGTTCTGCCGCCTTATCAGAAGGCATCCGGATCCGACTGGTATAAGGGAACAGCGAACGCAATCTATCAGAACATCCCGTTTATCGAGCGCTATAATCCCAAATACGTCATCATCCTGTCCGGCGACCAGATTTGCAAACAGGACTACAGCGATTTTTTACGCTTCCATAAAGAAAAGGGCGCAGAATTCTCCGTTGCTGTTATGGAAGTGCCGTGGGAAGAGGCATCTCGTTTCGGTTTGATGGTAACGGACGAAAACGACAAGATCACCGCATTCCAGGAAAAACCCAAGGAACCTAAGTCAAATCTTGCGTCGATGGGAATCTACATTTTCAACTGGGATGTTTTAAAGAAATATCTGATCGAGGATGAGGCGGATCCGGAATCTGAAAACGATTTCGGCAAAAACGTCATTCCGAGCCTGCTGCGTGACGGCAGAGATATGTACGCTTATCATTTCAGCGGCTACTGGAAAGACGTCGGAACCATCAGCTCTCTCTGGGAAGCAAACATGGAGGTCCTCGATCCGGAGCACAGCGGCATTAACTTATTTGAGGATGACTGGAAAATCTACAGTCGAAACAGTGGGAAAACCGGTCACAGAATTTTGGATACCGGCGTTGTGGAAAACTCCATGGTGACGGACGGCTGCAGGATCGCAGGACATGTCAAGCATTCGATCCTGTTCTCCGGCGTATCGGTAGAAGAGGGCGCTGAGATCGAAGATGCAGTTGTAATGGGAGGCACCGTCATCAAAAAGGGCGCATCCGTCAAACACTGTATTGTTGCAGAAAATGTCGTGATCGGCGAAAACGCGGTTGTAGGTGAGATGCCGAAAGACGGCGCAGGCAGCGTTGCAACCATCGGTTCCGGTGTTTATATCGGAGACGGCGCAAAGGTCGGCCCTGCAGCGATGATCGATCAAAATGTAAAGGATGGTGAAGAACAATGGTAAACTCCAATGCGAACGCGCTGGGAATTATTTTCCCCAACAGCTATGATGGTCTGATTCCGGAGCTTGTCACGGAGCGTCTGATGGCTTCCATTCCCTTTGCAGGCCGTTACCGTATGGTAGACTTTATTTTATCAAGCATGGTGAACTGCGGAATCGACAATGTTTCTCTGATCGTCCGTAAAAATTATCACTCTCTGATGGATCATCTCGGCTCCGGCAGAGAATGGGATTTAACCCGTAAATACGGCGGACTCAATATCGTGCCTCCGTTTGCTTCCAATACCGTGAAAGTATACAACGGAAGAATCGAAGCATTGGCGAGCATTCTGGATATGTTAAAGGATGCGAGAGAAAAATATGTCGTGATGTCTGACGCTAACCTTGCGGTAAACTTCGATTTTACAGCGATGCTGGAGCAGCATATCGAAAGCGGTGCGGATGTGACGATCGCATATAAGAAGCAGGAAATTCCCGTCGGAATGAAAAAGCCGTTTGATATTACAAAGGATCTGTACTACACGTTTGAACTGGATGATGATGGCAGAATCCGTCAGCTGCGGATCAATCCGGAGGACGAGGGAGTTCAGAACCTTTCCATGAACATTTACATCATTGAAAGGGAATTTCTGGTACATATGATCAGCGAAGCCTATAGTAAGGGCATGGTTTATTTTGACCGTGATCTGCTGGCACCGAACCTGGAGCGTCTGAATGTCAGAGGCTTTGAATTTAATGGCTATCTGGCGCGCATCAGTGATATCAAGAGCTATTTCGATGAGAATATGAAGCTGTTAAAGGATGAAAATCTGGACGGTCTGTTTGGCGGCAACCCGATCTACACCAAGATCCGTGACGACAACCCGACCCGTTACATTCAGGGCTCCAAAGCGAAGAACATCATGTCCGCAGACGGTTGCATCATCGAAGGCGAAGTGGAGAACAGTATTCTGTTCCGTGGCGTCAGAATTGCGAAAGGTGCTAAGGTGAAAAACTGCGTCCTGATGCAGGATACAATCGTTGGCGAGGGCGCTAATGTAGAATATGTCATTACGGATAAAAACGTAACGATTTCAGCAGGAAAGGAAATCAAGGGAGCGGACAGCTTCCCTGTATATGTAGCAAAGTATCGCAGTGTATAAATGGAGGATTCCTATGGAAGCTTTCCGGATATGGCTGCAGGAGGAGCCGGCGCTGTTTTTAGGAGCAGCGGCGGCTCTGATGCTTATGAGCGGCAGCCTTTATGAGAGGCAGAGAGAACATAAAACAACACAGACTTTGATGTTAAAAGGCGGGACGACGCTGATTGCAGCGCTTGTCGCGGGCGCAGCGGTATGGCAGCAGAACAGCCTGGCAGCATGTTTTGTGCTGGCAGCGACGCTTTGCTGTGCGGTTGCGGACGTCTTGCTGGAACAGATTTTTAATTTCGGCGCGTGCGTGTTTGCACTGGGGCATATCTGCTATCTGGCGGCGTATTTTTCCGAAGCGCATTTTAGCATCGCTACAGCGGTCAGCCTTGTCGTTTTGCTGGCGGGGATGTACCTGATACACCGAAAACAGACCGTCGGAAAAAGCGGCAGGGAGATTTTGTCTGTTGTGGCCTATGGGCTGGTTCTGAGTGGGATGACGGCGGGCGCGATTACCTATTGCCTACAGGAGCAAAGTTTTGGCAGCATGCTCACGGCTTTTGGCGCGGTTGGATTTTTCATTTCAGACAATATTCTGATCTGGCGGCTGCTAAGCGGCTACGAAAGCCGTCTGCAGGGCGCGGTACTGCTGCTGTTTTATTACGGCGGTGTCTTTTTGATTGCGGCAGGGCAGGTAGTTGGATAAAAATAACGTTTACTTTGCGTGTATTTTTTTGTATGATAGGTTACAGCGTGAAAGCAGAAATTCCTCTGTACAGGAGGCATCTATGGCGGAAAGGGTGCTGGCAAAAACAGAGGCAGCAGATAGGATCGAAAATGGAGTTTGAACATTATATCCAGCAGGGACAGCAGAAGCTGCGCTGCGGCTACACCACAGGAACGTGTGCGGCGCTGGCGGGAAAGGCTGCCGTCCGGATGCTGCTTGGCGGACAAAAAACAGAAGAAATTTCCGTCCTGACGCCGAAGGGGCTTTGGGTCACGACGGCGGTGGAAGAAATTCAAAGGGACGACGGCTGGGTCAGCTGTGGCGTGCGCAAGGACGCAGGAGACGATATCGATGTCACCGCGCAGTCTCTGATCTGTGTCAAAGCAAAAAAAACGGCGGGAACCAAGATCGTTATCGACGGAGGCGTTGGCGTCGGCAGGGTGACAAAGCCAGGGCTGGAACAGCCGGTCGGCGCAGCGGCGATCAATTCTGTTCCGCGGCGGATGATTTTGCAGGAGGCGGAGGCAGAGTGCCTGGACGCAGGCTATGAGGGCGGACTTTTGCTGACGGTATTTGTGCCAGACGGGGAAGCGCTTGCCAAAAAGACCTTCAATCCGCAGCTTGGCATCCAGGGCGGAATATCGATTCTCGGAACGACCGGAATTGTTGAGCCGAAAAGCGTGCAGGCGCTTGTGGATACCATCGGTCTGGAAATACGTCAGCGAAGGGCATTGGGGGAAGAGGCACTTTTACTGACACCGGGCAATTACGGCATGGAATTTTTAAAGGATCGACCGGAATTTGCCTCCATGACGCCGGTACAGTGTTCCAATTATATCGGGGAAGCCTTCGATTTTGCAGTCAGCAGCGGATTTTCAAAGGTCATATTGGTGGGGCACATCGGCAAGCTTGTCAAGCTGGCGGGTGGTATTATGAATACGCATTCCAGGGCTGCAGACTGCCGGTGTGAGCTGTTCGCCGCCCATGCCGCACTGGCGGGCGTAAGCCGGGATGCGATCGGCAGACTGATGGAGGCTGCGACGACGGACGCCTGTCTGGAAATTCTGGATGAGGAAGGCAAAAAAGAAGCGGTCATGCAGAGTCTGATGAAAAAGATCGGACAGCATGCAGCGCACCGGCTGGGCGGTACGGTGGAAGTTACGGTTCTGGTGTTCAGCAACCGGTTTGGAGTGTTAGGAGAAATTCAGTGTCAGGAAACATAAAGGGGATTTTTTACGGAGTGAGCACGGGTCCTGGAGATCCGGAGCTGATGACGGTCAAGGCGGTACGCATTTTGAAGAAAGCAGACGTCATCGCAGCGGCACGAGTGATGGGAAAACAGGAAACCGCGCTGGAAATTGCAAAGCAGGCGGTCGGACTGGACGACAAAGAGATTTTGTCACTTCCTTTTTCCATGTCCGGGAAAAGGGAAGCAGAAAAAAAAGAACATGAAAACAGTATCCGACAGATCGAAGCACTTTTAGAAACCGGGAAAAATGTGGCGATGCCGGTACTGGGAGATGTATCCGTCTATGCGACATGGCAGTATCTGGCAGAAGAAATTCAGGCAGACGGCTATCAGACAGTCATGATACCGGGCGTGACGAGCTTCTGTGCGGCGGCGGCTGCAGCGAATACCGGGCTGACGCGGCGCGATCTGCCGCTCCATATTGTTCCGGCTTCCTATGGAAATCTGGAAAAGCAGATGCAGCCGGAGGGCAACTATGTACTGATGAAAGCCGGGAAATGTATGGATGAAATCCACAGGGTGCTGGAGACAAAACCCGGCGTGCGGGAGGTTTTCAGCATAAAAAACTGCGGTCTGCCGGGAGAAGTCGTTAAGGACGGTCTTTTGGAAAACGAGGCTTATGGATATTTCACAACTGTGATTGTAAAGGAGTAAAGAAGTGGTTCATTTTGTTGGGGCAGGCTGCGGCGCACCGGATCTGATCACACTGCGGGGGCGCAGGCTTCTGGAAGAAGCGGATGTTATTGTTTATGCGGGCAGTCTGGTCAATCCGGCACTGCTCGGGTTTGCAAAAAAAGACTGCAGAATTTATAACAGCGCGCAGATGACGCTGGAAGAAGTGATTGCCGTCATGGAAGAGGCGGAAAGCAGACAGCAGATGACAGTGCGGCTGCATACGGGCGACCCGAGCCTGTACGGAGCGATTCGAGAGCAGATCGACTGCCTGAAAGAGCAGAAGATTGCTTACGATGTGACGCCTGGCGTTTCGAGCTTCTGTGGTGCGGCAGCAGCTCTGGATGCAGAATACACGCTGCCGGGCATTACGCAGAGCGTGATCATTACCCGGATGGCGGGGCGGACGCCGGTGCCGGAAGCAGAGTCGATCGCTTCCCTTGCGGCGCACGGCTGCGCGATGGTCATTTTCCTGAGCGCCGGGATGCTGGAGGGACTGCAGCGCGAGCTGTTAAAGGGCGCTTACACGGAGCAGACACCGGCAGCGATTGTATACAAGGCAAGCTGGCCGGAAGAGCGCACGCTGCGCTGTCCGCTGGGAAAACTTGCCCGGTGCGGAAAAGAAGCCGGCATATCCAAAACAGCGCTTGTAATGGTCGGAAATTTCCTCGGGGATGTTTATGACAGATCGTGTCTGTATGACCCGGCGTTTACGACAGAGTACCGGCAGGGAACAGATACGGAAGGAAACGCAAATGAGTAATCATATCATCTGTTTCAGCCCAAGGGGCGCAACCCTCGGGCAGAGGATTCTGGCGCTAGAAGATGTCTTTACCGCAGACTGGGAACTTACCCAGTGTTTCGGAGCAGATCACGAAAGCCTGTCGGACTGGACAAAGCGGGTTTTTGAACCGGGAAACAATCTGATTTTTATCGGAGCGGCAGGAATTGCCGTGCGCGCGATCGCACCCTATGTCCGGGCAAAGCAGAGTGACCCGGCTGTAGTTGTGATGGATGAAAAGGCAAACTGGTGTATCCCGATTTTATCCGGGCATCTGGGTGGCGCGAATCTTCTTGCCGATAAGCTTGCCAAAATGACAGGCGCGCAGGCAGCGATTACGACGGCAACGGATGTGCGGGGCGTCTGGGCAGTAGACAGCTGGGCGAAACGGGAAGGGCTGAAAGTGATAAATCCCGGAAAGATTAAGGAGATTTCCGCAGGGCTTTTGCGGGGACAGACCAAAAAAATGTTCAGCGAATTTCCCATTGCCGGGAAACTGCCGACGGGTGTTGTTTTTTCAGATGCTGCGTCCTGTGATATTTATGTCGGAATCCACCGGTTGGCAGATCGGGAGCGTCAGCCCCTTTATCTTGTGCCACAAGCGCTGTGTGTCGGAATCGGGTGCCGGAAGGGAGCTTCCAGAGAACAGATAGATGCGCTGTTTGAAAAAGTGATGGAGCAAAACTGCATCTGGCATGAGGCAATTGAAATGGTATGCAGCATCGATTTAAAAAAGGAAGAACCGGGACTGCTTGATTTTTGTGCAGAACATTTTTGGAAGCTGAAAACCTATGATGCAGAAACCCTCCGAAATCTGAAGGGAGTGTTTACGGCATCGGCGTTTGTAAAGCAGGTGACGGGAGTGGACAATGTCTGCGAACGAAGCGCCAAAAAGGGAAGCGGGAATGGAGAAATACGGATTCCCAAAACAGCGCAGAACGGAGTAACGATTGCAGTTGCGATGAAAACGGTTGAAATTTCCTTTAAAAGCAGATAGTGGACGGAGAGAAAAACGATGAAACGTCTTTTTGTAGTAGGGCTTGGACCTGGCGGCAGGGATGGCATGACGCTGGAGGCAAAAAAAGCGCTGGAACAGTCAGAAGTAATCTGTGGCTATACCGCCTATGCGGATTTAATCCGGGAAGATTATCCGGAGAAGGAATATCTGGTCAGCGGTATGACAAAAGAAGTCGAACGCTGTCATATGGCGCTTTTGGCAGCGCAGGACGGAAAAACGACGGCGATGATCTGCAGCGGGGATGCAGGCGTGTACGGAATGGCAGGGCTTGTACTGTCGTTGGCAGAAAAGTATCCGGAGACGGAGGTTGTGATCGTTGCGGGCGTGACAGCGGCGCTTTCCGGAGCAGCTCGGCTGGGCGCACCGCTGATGAACGATTTTGCCGTGATTTCCCTGTCCGACCTTCTGACACCAAAGGACGTGATCGAGAAGCGGCTCCGTGCGGCGGCAGCGGGAGATTTTTCCATCTGTCTGTACAATCCGTCGAGCAAAAAGCGGGCGGATTATCTGAGCTGGGCATGCCATATTTTATCAGAATATTATGCGCCGGATACGCCCTGTGGCTGGGTGCGGATGATCGGCAGGCAGGATGAAGAAAAGAAAACCTGCACGCTGCAGGAGCTTGCCAAAGAGCAGGTGGATATGTTTACGACGGTCTTTATCGGCAGCAGCAGGACAAGCTTTCAAAACGGTCTGTTGGTAACAAAGCGCGGCTATGAAAAGCGGGTGGCGGTCAATCGGGCAGGCGGGAAGGAAAAGCTCAGAATCCTGCTGTTTGGCGGAACAACAGAAGGGAGAGAGCTGGCACAACGCCTGTTGACTCTTCCGGTCATTTTTAAAGTCAGTGTAGCGACCTCGTATGGAGAGGAAATGCTGCAGGAACTGCCGCAGGAAACGATTCTGGCAGGGCGTATGGACCGGACACAGATGGAGCAGGAGATGGAAAAGGGCTATGATCTCGTGATTGATGCGACCCATCCCTATGCGGCAGAGGTGAGCGAAAATATCCGTCAGGCGGCGCAGCAGGAGCAAATCCGTCTGCTTCGGGTTTGCCGCAGAGCTTCAAAGGTCGGCAGTGACTGTTACTGGGTGCAGGATGCAAAGGAGGCGGCAGGACTGTTGCAGACGCTTTCTGGAAATGTCCTGCTGACGACGGGCAGCAAGGAGCTTGTAGCATTTGAAGGCGTGGAAAAAGAGCGGCTCTATGTGCGGGTGCTTCCCTCCAAAGAAGCGCTTGATCTGTGCGAAAAGGCTCAGATTCCGCACAGCCACATTCTTGCGCTGCAGGGACCTTTCACAACTGCGTTAAATATTGCGCTGATGGAGCAGTACCATATCGGCATCCTCGTGACGAAGGATGGAGGCAAAAAGGGCGGCTTTCTGGAAAAACAGGAGGCTGCGCGGCTGCAGAAGGCTGCGCTTGTCGTGATTGGCAGACCGACGCAGGAAGAAGGGTATTCTGTAGAAGAAGCCTGGAACCTTGTACTGGAGAGCCTGTATGCAAAAGGAGGCACTGTGGAATGAGAAAACTGACAGTCGTTGGAATGGGACCCGGCAGCCAGTCCTGCCTGACATTGGAAGCCTTGGAAGCGTTACGCAAAGCAGACCTGATTGTCGGGGCAGGACGTCTGCTTGAAACACTTCCGGAGGGATGCACGAAGAATCGGAAAATAGCGGTTTCCGCCCAGGCGGTCTGTGATGCAGTGTATGGTTCTGACAGCAGCTTTCCCTGCGTGGTCTGTACCGGGGACACCGGCTGTTACAGCCTTTGTACCGGGCTTGGAAAATACTGGGACGGAGAGCTCTCCATTCTGCCCGGGATCGGAAGTATGTCCTATTTGGCTGCGAAACTGCAGCTGCCGTGGCAGGACTGGAAAGTGGTGAGTGCCCACGGAAGAGCCTGTGATCCTGTTGCGGCAGTTACAGAAAATCCGGAAGTATTTTTTTTGACCGGACCGGACAATACGGCGCAGGAACTTTGCAGACAGCTGATGCAGGCTGGATTTGGCGGATGTCGGGCGTATGTCGGAGAAGCTTTCCTATCCGGAAGAACGGATTGTGTCCGGAACAGTTCGGGAAATAGCAGAAAAGATATTTGCGCCACTGGCGGTGCTGGTGGTGAAGCGGGAGAAAACGGCAGACGATATCGGAAACGATACGGTATCTGCAGAAAAGGATTCTGAGAATGCTGTTACGGGATCTTGTTGGCGGGAACGTGCAAAGGCACATGGTCCCGGACTTTTGGATGACTGGTTTGTCCGGGGAGAGGTTCCAATGACAAAACAGGAGGTGCGTGCAGCTGCCCTTGCAAAGCTCGGGGCGGCAGGCGCGAAAGTCCTTTATGATGTCGGTGCAGGAACCGGTTCTGTTTCTGTCGAACTTTCGCTGATGGCAGGACAGGCAGACGTGTATGCGATTGAGTGTGAGGAAAAAGCAGTAGAATTGATTGGGAAGAACCGGGAGCGGTTTGGCTGCGGGAATTTGCATGTGGTTTTTGGAAAAGCGCCGCAGACATTAGACTCTCTTCCTGCGCCGGACGCTGTGTTTATTGGCGGGACGAAGGGAAATCTGCCGGAAATTTTATCCATTCTTTTTGAAAAAAATCCGTCCGTCCGGATCGTTGTGACCGCGATTTTGCTGGAAACAGCACTGCAGGCATGTGAAAGTCTGGAAGCGTTTACCTCGAAGCCGGCAGAAATCATGCAGCTTCAGGTTTCGCGGTCGAAAAAAGCAGGAAAAGGTCATATGCTTTGCGCCAATAATCCGATCTTTATAATCAGTGCCGGAGGATGTGCAGATGAATAGGATTTTATTTGCAGGTCTGTCCAGCGGAAGCGGGAAGACGGCTGTTACCTGTGCGTGCCTGCGGGCGCTGCAGAAAAAAGGAATCTCTGCGGCTTCGTTTAAGTGCGGACCGGACTATATCGATCCGATGTTCCATCAGCGTGTGCTCGGCATTCCGGGAGAAAATCTGGATCTGTTTTTTGCAGATGCAAAAACACTGCAGCGCCAGATTGCCTGCTATGAACAGCGGTGTAAAATTGCAGTGCTGGAGGGCGTGATGGGATATTATGACGGTCTGGGCGGCGTGTCGGACCGGGACTCTACATGGGATGTTGCGTGTGCAACAAATACTCCGGTAATTCTTGTTGTGCGTCCGAAAGGTGCGAGTCTGACGATTGCCGCACAGGTTCAGGGAATGCTTTCTTTCCGGAAAAGAAACCAGCTTGCAGGCATTTTATTAAATGACTGTTCGGAAATGATGGCGCGGCTGCTTGCACCGATGCTGGAGGAACAGACCGGACTGCCGGTTGTTGGTTTTTTGCCCTATGTGGAAGATGCTTCTTTTGAAAGCAGACATCTAGGGCTTGTGACAGCGCAGGAGGTCGGAGCGCTGTCGGAAAAGGTGGACAGGCTGGCAGATGCTTTTTTACAACATGTTGATCTGGAGCAAGTGCTGCGGATCGCAGCGACAGCGGACAGCGTGTCAGAGACAATAAAAAGCGAAGCAGCGTTAAAAAGCCCGGATTGTCCGGATCCTCCACAGTTTCCTGCCCCGGATAAAGAGTGCCTTCGAATCGGCATTGCACAGGACACAGCGTTTTGTTTTTATTATGAAGAAAACAAAAGAGCGCTGCGGCAACAGGGATTGGAGCTTGTGGAATTTTCGCCGATGGAAGATAAAAAGCTGCCGGAAGGCATCTGCGGACTGTATCTGGGCGGCGGATACCCGGAGCTGCACGCCGGGAAGCTTTCTGAAAACAGTAGGATGCGTCATGCAATTTTTGAGGCGGTCCGTCATGGAATGCCGACGATTGCGGAATGCGGCGGCTTCCTGTATCTGCAAAAGGAACTGGAAGACGCTGAAGGACAGGTCTGGGAGATGACAGGCGTTTTGGATGGAAGCGGATTTCGGACGAACCGTCTGCAGCGCTTTGGATACGCGGTCATGACAGCAAAAGAAAATTCCATGCTGTTTGAAAAAGGGGAAAGCATTCCGGTGCATGAATTTCATTACTGGGACTGTACGCAGAACGGGACAGCGTTTGAAATGAAAAAGCCGGTCGGAAACAAAACCTGGGAGGGAAGCGTAGCAGGAAGCAGTCTGTATGCAGGCTTTCCGCATTTATATTTTCTGGCAGAGCCAAGGCTGGCAGAACGGTTTGCCAGGGTAGCGGCAAAATGGCAGGAAAAGCAAAGGGAGAAGGCATTGTGAATTTGGAAAGGTTATCAAATCAGCTGAATCAGATATCTGAGCCGGACAAAAAGGCAGCGTCGGAAGCGAAGCAACGATGGGACAGTGTGGCGAAGCCCCTGGGAAGCCTTGGGCTTTTGGAGGATGCGCTGATTCGGATTGCAGCGCTGACTGGGAGCGCGGACATTGATCTGTCGGTGCGCAGATTGTATCTGATGTGTGCGGATAACGGCGTAGTGGCACAGAACGTCACACAGACCGGAAGCGAAGTGACCGCGCGGATGGCAGACAGCTTTGCCGCCGGAAAAAGCAGCGCCTGCAGGATGGCAAAGGTGGCGAACTGTCAGGTAGAGGCGGTCGATCTCGGAATTTTAAATTATCCGGGAAATCCTGGAGTCCGAAATTGCCGGATCGCCAACGGGACGGCGGATATTACACAAAAGCCGGCGATGACAAAGGCAGAGCTGTACCGCTGTATCGAAACGGGAATCGGGCTTGTAAAGTGCGCAAAAGAGGATAGGGTAAAGCTTTTGGTGACCGGAGAAATGGGAATTGGCAATACGACGACGTCCAGCGCGGTTGCTTCGGTTCTGCTTGGCTGTGATCCGCTGCTTGTGACGGGACGCGGCGCAGGCTTGTCTGACAGCGGGCTTTCCCGTAAACTGGAGGCAATAAAAAAAGCGATAAAGCTTCACCACCCGGATCCGGAAGATCCGCTCAGTGTGCTCTCTATGCTTGGCGGGTTCGATATTGCAGGAATGGTCGGCCTCTACCTTGGCGGCGCGCTGTATCAGGTTCCGGTGCTGATTGATGGTGTGATCTCTTCAGTGGCGGCACTTTTGGCGGTAAAAATCTGCCCGGCTTCCAAAAAGGCAATGCTGGCAACTCATGTATCTGCGGAACCGGCCGGATGCATGATTCTGGATGCAATCGGTCTGGAACCGATGATCACGGCGGGCATGCGTCTGGGAGAAGGAACCGGTGCGCTGTGCGCGATTCCGATGCTGGATATGGCGTGCAGCGTCTACCAGGGTTCTACATTCGGAGAGCTTTCGATCGAGGCGTATGAAGAGCAGGACAGCCAGCTGTAAGGAAGCAGAAAACGGAAAAGAGGAAGGATATGCTGACATTGATTGTGGGCGGAAGCGCGAGCGGAAAGAGCGCTTTTGCGGAAAATTACGCGATGGAAGCCGGAGAAAACCGTATTTACATCGCAACGATGCAGCCGATGGATAACGAATGTCTGGCACGGATTGAAAAACATCGTGGGATGCGCGCACAGAAAAATTTTCAGACTGTGGAATGTTATACCGATTTAAAACAGGTGCGCGTTCCGAAAGACAGCGTCGTTTTGCTGGAATGTATGAGCAACCTGACTGCGAATGAAATCTACGCGCCGGAGGGCGTCGGAGAGGATCGGTGCAGCGAAGAAATTCTGGCAGGCGTAAAAGCTCTGGAAAACCAGTGCAGGCATCTGATCATTGTCAGCAACGAAGTGTTCGAGGGCGGGACAAATTATGATCCGTCTACGGTGCGGTATCTGGATATCCTCGGAAAAATCAACCGGGAAATTGCAAAAATGGCGGATGCGGCAGCGGAAATTACAGCAGGGTGTTGGATCTGGCATAAGCAGGGAGGAAAAATCCAATGATTTCGACAGTGATCGTGGCATTTTCGATGTTTTCGGCAATTCCGATGCCGCAGACAGAATGGACAAATAAAAGTATGCGCTATGCGTTGTGCGCGTTCCCGCTGATCGGCGCAGTGATCGGCGCGCTGGTGTGCCTGTGGCGTTTTGTGTGCCTGCGGATGGAGTTTTCGGAATGGATACTGGCGGCGGGAATCTGTGTACTTCCGGTACTTGTGACCGGAGGCATTCATCTGGATGGCTTCTGCGATACGGCAGATGCTCTGGCAAGTCATCAGGATACAGAAAAAAAGCTACAGATTTTAAAGGACCCGCATATGGGCGCGTTCGCGGCGATCTGGCTGGGCTGTTATTTTGTCGCCCAGCTTGCTCTTGCAGTGACGGCAGCACAAATGCAGGCAGATCTGACGGCGCTGGCGTTTGGCTATTGTATCAGCAGAAGCCTTTCCGGGCTTGCAGTTGCGAGCTTCCCTCTTGCGAAAAACAGTGGTCTGGCATATACTTTTGCAGAGTACGCGGATAAAAAGAAGGTGCGAACGTTTCTTGCTGTCCTGGCAGCAGTCCTTTGTGTCCTTTGCTGCATTTGCTGCGGGAAAAAAGGCATTGGCGTAAGCATTGCCGCAATCGGGACTTTTTTGTATTATCGGTTCCGGCTGATTGGAAAATTTGGCGGTCTGTCGGGGGACCTGGCAGGATGGTTTGTCCAGATGTGCGAGCTTTTCATGCTGGCAGCAGTGGTACTGACAGAGTATCTGTAGTGCGGCAAAAAACATCGCAGATACGATCTTGTAAATGGCGCTGGCGAAGGGTAGTTTTTGCAGGAGAAGGGAAAAAAACAGGCATGATTTATATTTTTGGACCATATGCGGCCGGAAAACGGGAGTATGTCCGGGAAACTTTCGGCTATACGGAAGCAGATTTTTCGACAAAAGCAGAGGATAACTGCAGGGTGCTTTACGATGCACAGCAGCTGGCTTCCAAAGTCGGAAATCGACCGGAAGAGCTGGAAAAGCTGGCGGAGCAGCTTTGCAGAAAAAAAGTCGTCATCGCAACGGAAACCGGGTGCGGTGTCGTGCCGATAGATGCTGCAGAACGGGAGGCAAGAGAAGCAGCCGGACGGCTGTCGATTCTGCTTGCAAACCGGGCGCAGAAAGTCATTCGTGTCTGGTGCGGCCTGCCGGAAAGCCTTCGATAACAGCTGTCTGGACCGGCCGTCAACAGGGGAGGTGTGGCAGAAATGAGAGGAAAATATGGAGCAGAAGATAGAAATCTGGCTGATCCGTCATGGAAAAACGCCGGAAAATGAGCAGCACCGTTATATCGGGTGGCTGGATTCCTCCCTCGGAAGTGTTGGAAAAGCGGAGCTTATCCGCGCTTCGGAAACCGTTTCCAAAGTATGGGTGACGAACAGACGCAGGACACAGGAAACGGCGCAGATTCTGTTTCCAGGAGCAAAGCAGATCCTTGTACCGGGGCTGGAAGAAATGAATTTCGGCAGTTTTGAAGGAAAAAATTTTGAAGAGATGCAAAATGACAGCGCCTATCGGAGCTGGGTGGAGAGCGGCTGCCTGGATGTCTGTCCGGGCGGGGAGAGCAAAGCAGTTTTTTGCAGCCGCGTCTGCAGCGCTTTTTTGGAGCTGACCCAGGGATGGCAGCAGAAAGAACCGCAGGCAGTTTATCCGGTTGTGGCCCACGGCGGCACGCAGATGGCTCTGTTAGAACAATTCGGAGAACCGAAAAGAAGTTATTATGAGGGACAGACGCAGGCCGGGGACGGCTGGAAGCTTGTCTGGGAAAACGAAAGGCTCTGGATAAAGGGGCAGCTTTCGTTTCGCAGGCAGCAGGAAAAGAGAGAAAAGATTGAAAAATAAAATTTTTCAATCGCGGGATTTGTGTCTGCGCGCACTTGACACAATCTCGACAGGAGTAAAAAGTGTGCGCAGAAATGAGCGGAAAAAGATGAGAATAGCAGCAGCCGTTTTATGCGGCTTTTTCATGGATTTATGCCTGGGGGATCCGGACTGGATGCCGCACCCGGTTATTTATATGGGAAAAGCAATCAGCGCGCTGGAAAAATTTCTGCGCAGGAGGTTTCCGGATACCCAAAAGGGACTTCTGATGGCGGGAGCAGCCCTGGCAGCGATTCTGCCGCTTGGAAGCTTTCTGATGGCGGCAGCCGCAATTTATCTGGCAGGTCTGGTGCATCCCGTGCTGGCATTTTTGCTGGAAACGCTGTGGTGTTGGCAGGCGCTTGCGGTGAAGGGACTATATACAGAGAGCATGCGGGTGAAAAAAAAGCTGAAAGAACAGGATCTGCCCGGCGCCAGGAGCGCGGTGGCAAGAATTGTCGGAAGGGATACGCAGAATCTGGACGCAGCGGGAGTTGCAAAGGCTGCGATTGAGACGGTGGCGGAAAATTTTTCGGACGGTGTGGCAGCACCGCTTTTTTATCTGGTGATCGGAGGTGCGCCGCTTGGACTTTGCTATAAAGCGATCAATACGATGGACAGCATGGTCGGCTATAAAAATGACCGGTATCTGTACTTTGGACGCGCGGCAGCAAAGCTGGATGACGTTGCAAACTATATTCCGGCGCGGATTTCTGCTTTTTTGATGATGTTTGCAGCATGTCTGAGCGGGCAGAACGCAAAGCATGCGTTTCAAATCTGGAAGCGCGACCGTTACAATCACGCAAGCCCGAATTCCGCCCAGACAGAAAGTGTGGCGGCAGGAGCACTGGACATCCTGCTTGCAGGGGATGCATGGTATTTTGGAAAGCTGGTAAAAAAGCCGACGATTGGAGAGGATCTGCGGACGGTGGAAGCAGCAGATATTATGCGGATTAACCGGATGATGATCATAGCGAGCCTGATCGCGCTCGTGTTGTTTCTTGCGGTCAGATGTGTACTGTGTATATTGTTATAGAATATATAGATGGCTTGCGGAGAATGTGCAGAAGAATGCACAAAAGAAAGCTGTGTAATCTGTGCGCAGGCAGAGGGAGAAAAGAATGGAACTGATTCATGGCGGAGACTGGGCAGGACAAAAGGAGCGCCTGGGAAACCGCAGCATCCGGGATTTTTCTGCAAATGTCAGTCCGCTGGGCGTGCCGGATGGCGTCCGGGAGGCGATCTGCCGGGCGGCAGGGAAAATAGACCGTTATCCGGATCCGTTATGCAGAAAACTGGTTCAAAAACTTTCGGAGGAGCTTTCCTGTCCGGAAGAATGGATTGTCTGTGGCAACGGGGCGGCAGATCTGATTTATCGACTGTTTCAGGCAGAAAAACCGAAAAAAGTGCTGCTGACAGCTCCGGCATTTGCGGAGTATGAGCAGGCGGCAGGACTTGTCGGGAGCAGGATTTATTTTTATGAACTAAAAGAAGAAGATCAGTTTCAGATTCAGGAGGATATTCTGGGACAGATTACGCCGGATACAGATCTTGTTTTTCTGTGTGAACCGAATAATCCAACCGGGCAGTGCACAAAACACAGTCTGCTGACAGCAATTCTGGAGCGCTGTCGGGAATGCAGTGCACTTCTTGTGTTGGATGAGTGTTTTCTGGAATTTTTACCGGATCGGAAGGAGCGGACGCTTTTGCCGTATCTTGGACAGTATCCGAATCTGGTGATTCTGAGAGCGTTTACAAAGCTCTATGCGATGGCGGGGGTCCGGCTTGGATATTGCGTGTGCAGTGATGCAAAGCGAAAAGAACAGCTGATGGAAAGCGGACAGCCGTGGGGAGTGTCGCTTCTGGCACAGGAAGCCGGAGTCGCCGCACTTTCGGAGCAGGCATATGCAGACCGGGTAAGAAAACTGGTGGAACAACAGCGTCCGATTCTGGTAAAGGGTTTGCGGCAGGCAGGATTTACAGTCTGGGAGGGAAAAGCCAATTATCTGTTGTTTCGCAGTCACGATGGGACCCTTGGAAAAAGAATGGAAGAAGCAGGATTCCCGATGCGGGACTGCTCCAATTATCATAACCTGCAGCCCGGGGACTACCGGATTGCAGTGCGCACAGAGGAAGAAAACCGTGGGTTTCTGGAGGCGCTTTTTTTGTGTCAGGGAAAAAAGCAGCTTTGAACCCGATTGCGTCGGGACTGTCTGAAGGCGTTTGCGGAAATGGAATGGGGAAAAATAATGAAGCAAAATATTATGATTCAGGGCACGATGTCGAGTGCCGGAAAGAGCCTGATCTGCGCGGCACTGTGCCGTATTTTTACGCAGGATGGTTTTAAGACTGCACCGTTTAAAAGCCAGAATATGGCGCTCAACAGTTTTATCACGGAAGACGGGGCAGAGATGGGGCGCGCGCAGGTCGTGCAGGCGGAGGCCGCGGGCATCGCGCCGGACGTGCGCATGAACCCCATTCTTCTCAAGCCGACGACCGACGTCGGCAGCCAGGTGATCGTCAACGGCGTCGTGCAGGGCAACATGCACGCGATGGAGTATTACCGCCGCAAGCGCGAGTATATCCCCGCGGTGATGGAAGCGTATAACTCGCTCGCCGCGGAGAACGATATCCTCGTCATCGAGGGCGCGGGAAGCCCTGCGGAGATCAATCTCAAGCAGGAGGACATCGTGAACATGGGCCTTGCGAAGCTCGTGGACGCGCCGGTGCTCCTCGTCGGCGACATTGACCGCGGCGGCGTGTTCGCACAGCTCTACGGCACCGTGGCCCTGCTCGAGCCGGACGAGCGAGCGCGCATCCGCGGCACCATCGTCAACAAATTCCGCGGAGATAAGAAGATCCTGGAGCCGGGGCTCAAAACGCTCGAGGAGCTGTGCGGCGTGCCGGTGGCGGGCGTTGTGCCGTATGTCCATCTCGATATCGACGACGAGGACAGCCTCTCCACGCGCTTTGACCGCGGCAGCGAGCGCCGCGCGATCGACATTGCCGTCGTTCGTCTGCCGCGCATCTCGAACTTTACGGACGTGAGCCCGTTTGAGCGGTACGAAAACGTGTCCGTGCGCTACATTGAGCGCGCCGCGGAGCTCGGAGCGCCCGACATGATCGTCCTCCCCGGCACGAAGAGCACCATCGCCGATCTCAAATGGCTGCGCGAGAGCGGGCTGGAGGCGGCGATCCTGAAGGCCGCGAACGGCGGGACGCTCGTTTTCGGCATCTGCGGCGGATACCAGATGCTCGGCCGGAGCGTTTCCGACCCCGAGCAGGTCGAAGCCGCGGGCATCACGGACATCGCGGGCATGGGCCTTCTCGATATGGACACCGTTTTTCGGGGCGAAAAGGTGCAGACGCAGACGCGCGGAACATTCTCCGGCGTGACGGGAGAGCTTGCCTGCCTGAACGGTCTTTCGTACGAAGGATATGAAATCCATATGGGACGCAGCCGGGAAGCGCGCGGCGTCGTCACCGGCGGCGGGAACGTGTACGGCAGCTACATCCACGGCATTTTCGACGCCCCCGGCGTCGCTGACGCCGTGCTCGGCGCGCTCTGCCGCAAAAAGGGGCTGAGCCCCTCTATTCTCGGCGCTTTTGACCCCGTGGCCTACCGCGAGGAGCAGTACGACAAGCTCGCGCAGGTCGTGCGCGAGGGGCTGGACATGGAGCTCGTGTACCGCATCCTTGACCGGAGGGACTGAGCGCCTTTCCCCAGGTCGTTTTTTCGGAAATTCTGCGGGAACATATATTGCAAAGCTATCATGTTTATGCTATATTTGCTATACATGGATGAATCTCCCGTAAAATTGAATAGAAACATCCGAATGAAGGAACCGTGTGTGATCCACGGACTGTAACGGCAACTGTAACGCGGAGCGACCCCAATATGCCACTGGGAAACCGGGAAGGCGGGCGAGCGAGGAAACGGAGTCAGGATATTTCACCGGATGGTATGTTTCCGATTAAAACGCTTTGATATTCTGAAAATACCGTCAGAGCAGCCTTTGGGCTGCTCTGCTTTTATTTTTCGGGAGCTGCGTCTCTGGAAGTTCGTTTTGCGAGATTCCCCCATGAATTTTTTCAGGAGGGCATGGTTATGCAAAAAACGTTCTTCCGAGCCCGCGCAGCGGCCGGGCTCATCTCTCCGGGCGCACACACGGAGGGACAATCGTCGTGAAAACAGGAATAGGAATGTTTTACGCCGTGGGCGTCGGCCCCGGCGACCCGGCGTGGATGACACGTCAGGCGTGTGACGTTCTGGGCTTCTGCCCCGTCATTGCCGCGCCGAGATCCGCTTCCGGGGAAATGCCGGCGCTGGAGGTAGCCCGCGGCGCCGTCGATCTGAGCCGGAAGTCGATCGTGCCGCTGAAATTTACCGCGGCACGGGCACGGTCCGCGCGAAACGCCGAGTATGTCCGCGCAGCGAGCAGCATCGCGCGCGTGCTGGACGCGGGCTTAAGCGTCGCCATGGTGAATCTCGGCGATGTTTCGATCTGCGCCACGGCGTACGACGTGCTTGACGAGCTGCGCCGCCGGGGGTACGCCACGCAGATGATCCCCGGCATCACGAGCTTCTGTGCCGTTGCCGCAGCGCTCGGCACCAGTCTCACCGACAGGGACTCGCCGCTGCATATCTATCCGGATGAAACAGGGAATCTGGACATGGCGCTGGAGCTTTCCGGCACAAAGGTGCTGATGAAATCCGGCAAGGCCATCGGCGAGACCGCCGCGGCGCTCTCGTGCCGCGGTCTTGCAAAGGAGGCCTCCATGGTCGCCGACTGTGGTCTGCCCTCGCAGCGCATCTTCAGCGAGATGACCGATCTGCCGGAGAACGTCGGCGTCTCTTCCACGGTGATCGTGCCGGAAGGACACAGAGCCGCGCGGAAAAAGTGAATACAAAATGCGCCGGAACAGGCTTTTCTGTTCCGGCGCATTGGTTTTTATGCTTTTTTCCCGCTGCGGTTCTTTTCCCAGAGCACCGCAAGGCCGATGAGCAGCAGATCCGGCTCGTACCGGATCTCCCGGCGGCAGAACGGCGTGACGCACCCGGCGAGACCGCCGGTGGCGATGACGGCGGCGGGAGCGCCGAGTTCCGTTTCCATACGCTCGATCATCCCGTCGAGCAGGGCAGCCGAGCCGTAGATCGCGCCGGACTGCATGCAGGCGACGGTGTTCGTCCCGATGCACTTTGCGGGCGCGTCGAGCGAGACGCGCGGCAGCTGCGACGTATTGCCGGAGAGCGATTCCATCGACAGGCGAAGCCCCGGCACGATCGCACCGCCGGCAAAGCGGCCCTGCGCGTCTACGGCGGAGATGGTCGTGGCGGTGCCCATGTCGATGACGATGAGCGGCGGGCGGTGCAGATGCAGCGCCGCGACCGCGCCGACGACGAGGTCCGCCCCGATTTGGCCGGGATCGTCGAGCCGGATGTCCAGCCCGGTTTTGAGACCCTTGCCGACAACGAGCGTATCCAGCCCCGTGAGGAGCTTTACCGCCCGGCACAGCGTGGACGTGAGCGGCCAGACGACGTTTGAGAGGATCGCGCCCTCAAAACTCTCCGGCTGAAAGCCCGCAAACGCGAGGACATTTTTCATGCCGACGGCGTACTCGTAGTCGGTCTTATTCACGTCCGTCGCCATGCGCGCCACGGCGCAAATCTTCCGGTTTTCGATGCAGCCGAGAACGATGTTCGTGTTACCGGTGTCGATGGCAAGGATCATGGCTTCAGTTTTCCTTTCTCCCGATGCGGATCAGCCGCAGAATAACGGGGCTGAGAACGATGTTGATGCCAAGCTCGGCAAGGAAGTTGACGCCGACGAGACCGATGATCATAAACCGGCCCACGTTATCGCCGAAGCCGAGGCTCTGCGCCATATCAGCGAGCATCGGCAGGAAGAAGATCCGGCAGCCGAGCAGAAATACGCCGGTGTTCACGACCGGGCAGACGATGGCCGCGGTGACGGCGGCAAGCGTGCGGTTTTTCTGAGCGAGCCACGCATACACGAGCCCCGCCAGACCGCCGCAGGCTATGCCCTTTACGAGCACCGTGAGCAGCGTTCCCGGCACGCTGAAGGCGAAAAACGCCGCGGCGTCGCCCGAGAGCAGCACCACCATGCCGAAAACAAAGCCGAGCCACAGCCCCGCCGCGCTGCCGTATACCGCCGCGCCCACCACGATGGGCAGCGCGACGAGCGACACCGAGACCGGGCCGAACCGGATGAAACTGCCGAGCAGCTGCAAAATGACGATCAGCGCCGTAAAAAGCGCCAGACCCGCCAGACGCCGGGTCTTTTCCTGAGAGTTTGCGTTCATATTCAATTCCTCCTGCTGTTGCTCCCTTAGTATGTGCCGTGCGGCACGGGATGCAGCGCATGGCATATTATAAAAGCAAAGCCCCTCTGCGTCAAGCAGAGGGGGATATTTTATAAAGAAAGGTCTCTTATACCAATTGCATAATAATCTTCTTCCATAAAAGCGGAAATGGGTTTCTCCATTTCTATGGAATACCTTCGCATGGCAGTAAACTCTTTTTCTCCCTGCGGATTCGGCGGCAGCGTCCGCGGAAGCGCAACATATCCGCCGGCACGCTCGGCAGCCTCATCAAGTTCCCGCATTTTCTGCCACTTGCGTTCGTCCACTACTAATCCTCCCTAAACATATTAAGAGCAAAGGAACATGCAGCTTAGCCGTTATTCGATCCTTTTTTCTGGATCGCGCCGTCAAAATGATCTCCGGCGCCGCAGTCCCGGCAGCGGAACGTCAGACTGTGTCTGTTGCCGGAAATATGTTCCTGCACAGTCACATTATTCTTTCCGCAGACAGGACACGCACCGGCTGCGTGAGTTTCGGCATACAATACCACATTTTTCTCCCAGCCTTTCACAATCTTCCCTCCTTCTTCAATCTTTCTATAAACTCATTTTCAGCGGTATGGGGAAGTGTTTAGAGAAGGATCCCGGTTCTTTTGTGCTCTTCAAACAGTTTCTTTGCATAATTGTATGATTCGACCGCTTCCGGCGGAGCTTTATCCGTAAGAAGAGGGAATTGCTCGTCATCATCTTCGTCCAGATAGTAATACCAATCCGGATCAGACATGAAGAACATAGATTTTTCAAGTGCTTCACCGCGCATCATGGTATCCGTCCATCCTCCTTTTCAGGCAAAAAACCATCAAAGTGGCTCGCCGCCTTGCACTTCATGCACATGAAGGAAACGCTAAGCCTGTCACCGAAAATGTGCTTTTCCGCCCTTATTTCCCGCGAACCGCACACAGGGCAAGTCCCCGCGTCGCCGTCGTTGATATAAGAAACGGCATTCTTTTCCCACGGAATCACAGTCTTTCCTCCTGCTTTATTTATGCGCCGCGAAGTCCGCTTTTTTGAGGCAGAGCACCTCGTAGCGGTCACCATCATACTTTCGGATGCCAAGACGGTCAAGAGCCGCCTTTCATGCTTCTTTCTCCTAAAATCCTTTATTTTAAGATAGATGCTCCATGATATCGTTGCCGGTGTCCGCGCCGACGAGCGAGCGGACAAGACCGAACCGGCGGCAGTCGTAGCGCGGGAATTCCTCGCTTGCAAGCGTCGGACGATGGGCGTACTGCAGCTGGCTCTCGTGGCAGAGCATGGCCTCCGAAGCAACTTCAAACGCCGTTTTGCCGCCGAAGCTCTCCAGCGGCGTTTCCACGTCGAGGATGATCGGGTTTTCGTCGGCAAAGTGGAGATACAGCTTCGGCGTATCCCATACGCCGTACCGCGCGGCGCTCTCGGCATCGTACGAAGCATCCGCAGCGTACACGACGGCCTGTTCAAGCGCGAGCGCGTTGAGCCGGTGCGCGCCGTGACCATATTCGCCCTCGCGGTCGTGCCCGACGGCGACGAGCGGCTTGAACCGCCGCAGCAGTCCCACCTGATAGGCGATGACGTTTTCCTCGCCGAAGCTCTGCTGCGCCGCCTCGAGCGAAAGAACGTAATAGTCCGGGAACGGCCCGATGACCGGATAGTTCCGGATGCCCATCGTCCAGAGCGCGTCCAGAAGCTCCTGCGGGCGCGGCTGCCAGTCGTAATGATTCACAAGATACGCCACCTGCACCGCGACCCCCCGGTCCACGCACTGCGCGGCGAGCGCGCCGAAGAAGATAACGTCATCGTCCGCGTGGCTCGGAAAGAGAAGCACATCCGCCTGTTCGCACGGCGGCTGCCAGACCTGCACATCCGCCGGGGCCGCGCCGGTCGTGAAGAGGCGCACCTCGCAGAGCGGCGAGAGGCCGGAAAACTCGATATCAAGCTCCGTCACCGCCTCCGGCAGCGCGAGATACTCGTGCAGAAAGCCGTACTCGCCGCCGGGGACGTCCCCCGCGGCGGTATGGATCGTGAATGCTTCCATCCTCATCTAAAGTATCATATGCTCCAAATCCATTTTCTACGATAAACAATGGTACTTTGTAGCGATCTGTAAACCAGTTCAATGAATAGCGCAGTCCAATCGGATCAATCTGCCATCCCCATTCACTTGCCTTTACATACTGATTCTTTATACGATCCTTTTCTCCACGGTAATCATATTCCGGATTGTCTGGTTCTGCTTTTGTACAGAAAGACATATAATAACTGAAACCGATGTAATCGACACAGCCCTGTTTTAACACTGCAAGATCTTCTTCTGTTACGTCAATCTTAAGGTCTTTTCTTTCCCAGTATTTCAAAATATTTACAGGGTATTCTCCTTTTACATGCACATCTGTATAATAATATCTTTTCTGCATGGCTTTTTCAGCCTGCAGAATATCTTCCGGACGGCAGGTAGCCGGATAAATCGGGCACATTGCGATCATGCAGCCAATCTGAAATTCCGGATTGATCTTATGTCCTGCTTTTATCGCTTCGGCACTGGCAACCAGTTCGTAGTGAGATGCCTGATACATCAATTCTTCTATATTTTCTTCTGGTTTAACTACAATCCCGGAATTAGCGTAAAGCATGAATCCGTCACCGATATCTGCCTGATTATTAATCTCATTA
>ERZ773108.840-NODE-840-length-33424-cov-3.316941_pt1 | contig 33424 bp, 30 predicted proteins | sample MGYA00580570_ERZ773108 | MGnify/ENA primary metagenome ERZ773108 (study PRJEB29015, sample SAMEA2737840) | human gut metagenome | biome: human gut; feature: human-associated habitat; material: faeces | place: China | collected 2012 ...
CACCGCCTCAATATGTACGGAAGCAACCCGGTTTTTTAGTTCTTCTATATCAACCAAATCCGTTGGATAGTGCATAATCACATTCATTCGAAAACCTCCCATCACGCCATCAATTCAGTATATGACCGACTGCCTGTACGATATGGCTAACATCTCGGTTTTTTGTACTGTTCATAATTGATGACATTTAGGACGGTTTGTTCGCCGGAAATGTCCTGATGGATGATTTTCTTGGAATATCCAACCACTTCCTCATAGTCATGTACCAGCTTCCGAGCCTCGCAATACTTCATTTTGACAGGCTTCGGACGTTGAATCCCTCTGGAACAACGGTAAATTCTGAAATGGGCAGGATAGAAGCGCAGCCTGCTCCCCTTGACCTCGCTTTTCGTTACTGGGCCATCATCAACGGGATTTAGGGTATCAGCATTTGCAAGCCGGGCATAGAAGTAAGCACCAAAGTTATCAACAAAGGGAAGCCGTTTGACATAGGTAAAGCCATGAGGCCATAATTTGTCCAGAAGGGATTTCGGAATATAGAGGGGCTTCCCGTCCGGTTGTTTCAGCAGAATATGCAAATGCCATGAGCCGGTGTCCTGCGGCTCAGCAATACAGACATATTCAAAGGAATAGTAATAACGTAAGGCGGTTTTGAAACGGTTGAAATCCTCATATAGCTCAATGGTATCATTCATAAAATCTGAATAGGTGAGCGTTAGGAATAGTTCTGAGTCATCCCCGCAGAAGTTGAGGTTGATAATCCGTCTAAGTGTTGTTAGAGATTTTCTAATACCATCCGTGGAATCAATCCGCTTGTCATACGGTTTGTAGGTGAGGCATTCCCCTGTCTTAGAGTTGAAGTATTGACTTCTCGACTGTCTACGGCAAAACATCAATTTGTTGGAATCAGAGCGTTTCGTTACGATTTCCACTATATTTCCATTGATATAAACCGTTGCTGGTGTCTTGCTGTGAAGCTCTACCAATTCCCCTCTTTCTATAAAAGTTCTCTCATCATAAACATGCATGTTATAGCTCCTCTCTGCAAAATTTTTTTGGTTGCAGAGGGATATAACGTGATAGCGTTGCAAAATCAGCGAAAAATATGACATTTTTTTGTGTTAAAGCGTAAAACTAAATATAAATAAGAATGGGATTGAAAAAATTAACAAAGGATGTTATAATGAACATATAGTAAATAAAATGAAAGGTCTTGAAAGGAGGAGCCTATATGTGCACACAGTTACAGTTGAATCAGATTACTTCGGAAGTGAAACAGAATATACAGAATATGCTGGGGAGCAGACTTCACAAGATTATCTTGTATGGCTCCTACGCCCGTGGGGACTATGACAATGAATCGGATATTGATATGATGGTACTGGCGGATGTACCTGCCGGTGAGATTGGCACATATCGGAAGCAGGTTAACCGTGTTGCGAGCAAAATCGGACTTGAGCACGATATTATGATTACGATTGCATTGAAAGATAAGCAATTCTTTGAGAATCATCAAGAAATACTGCCCTTTTACCGCAATGTAGCAAACGAGGGGGTGTCCATCTATGGAAACTAAGAGGGATTTGTCCCAATATCGTTTGGAACAAGCGGAACAATGCCTAAAATCTGCAAAGATATTATTGGATAGCAATGACTATAAAGGAGCTGCGAACCGTTCCTACTATTGTGTGTTCCATTGCATGAGGAGTATTCTTGCGTTAGAGGGGACGGATTTCAAAAAACATTCCGGGTTGATTGCCTATTTCCGGAAAGAATACATTAAGACCGGAAAATTAAATGTAGCCTTGTCAGATATTATCACAGATGTGTTCCAGATACGGACAGAGAGTGATTATGACGATTACTATGTTGTAAACAAGGCTGATGTAGAAGAACAAATAAAAAATGCTGAATATTTTATACAGCAAACAAAGGAGTATTTGGAGGGTTTAACGTGAAAGTATGGGGCGTAGGCACAAATGATATTAATGAATTTCCATTAAGAAAAGATTATATTCGGATTGATTGGGATAGGGAAGCAGCTCCCGATTTACATGTGATGTTTCGTCAAATCCAGGTTGACGATATTGTATATGTGAAAGCATTTGTTCCAAGAGGACGTATGTTGCGTGTAAAAGCGATTGGTATTGTAACTCAATCTGCACATAAACAGGAAGAAGCCGAAAATATGGTTGTAAAGGTTTTATGGTTGGATGTATTTACAAAAGACCCTCTTGAAATTTCTCTGAATGACTGTAATGTAAAAAATAATGTTTATAACAATACCCTCTATCAAGAATACAGTCAACAAATCATAGAAAAAATAATGAAACGATATTCCTCAGATGTTTTGGAATCGGTAAACGAACCAGTTGATAAACTACATAAAGAACAACATTAAAAGGGGCTTCTATCAATAGAAGTCCCTCTGATAGGCTCTGTAAGCGTATAAACGGCTTACAGAGCTTTTTTATTTTGTTTTTGGGAAGGGGGCGGTTAATAAATTCTAAAGCTTCAGAATAGTTTCAGTACGTCTAACAGTCTTTGTGTATTTCCCGGTTAGCGTTGAAGCAGGCTACAAGGTCAATCAATACAGATACCTCTTTTTCTGTTAAATTATCTATATTCAATACAGCTCCTTGCTCCATCCCCAGTAAATAATCAGTTGAGATATGGAATAGTTTTGCAAGCTCAACAATGTATTGTGTTGACGGAACAGACAAGCCCATTTCCCAGCCGTTGATACTGGAGCGGGTCAACCCTAATTTTCGGGCAAGTTCTGCCTGTGTAATCCCCAACTGTTCTCGCATGGATTTTATTTTATCCGCTAATAAAAATAAACCTTTCGACATAGAAACACCTCTTTTGTAAACGATTTTATTATAACCAAAAAGATATTTCATTATCATATTGATATTTATGCTTGACATTAGAAATAATTTGTAATATAATAATCATGTCGCTTTTTGTATTTATAACGCTAAAACAATATGGAAAAAGAAGGAAATTGTAATTACCACACGAATTCATTTCTTGAAGGAGGTGAATTCGCATGAAATCAAGCACATTAGCAATTTTCGGTCTTGTTGTACTTCATGCTGTACCGAAGATATTTGATATTGAGTGCCCTCGGTGCAAATCGTGGTGTACGCTGTCAGAAGTCAAACGCACTGAAACCGGAACGTGTAATATGACTGTGAGAAAAAATCAATGGTTAAAGTACAGTAAAGATGTTCCTGTTGTCCGTACCTATTATGAAGTAACCTATCTATGCCGGCGGTGTGGAGAGATAGTAACAAGGCAGGAATATACGAATACAAATTTTATGTAGTATGAAAGGGGATACAAACTGTGGATTATGATTTTTTAATGCCAGGAGAACAAGTTATTATGGTAGGCCCAGCGAACAAAAGACAGGCAGGTGGACTTGCCTCAAAAGGAGGACATCTCTATCTAACAAACAAGAGGCTGGTTTTTAAAGCCCATGCATTTAATTTGGGTTCAGCGTTTGATGAAATTCCATTTTCTAAAATTGCATTTTCTGGTAATACCTTAAATATGCTTATGCCAACTCCAAATATGATACGAGTTATAACAACCGACGGAAAAAACCATGGTTTTATTGTAACGGGTAAGCAAAAAGAGCAATGGAAACAGAAGATTACAGAGGTTGTTCAATCTTATAAAAATAGCAGTAAAAACGAGGAACAAACCATTCAAACTAATAATGAAGAAACTTGTGCTGCTCCGTCATCCGAAGCAGATTGTCAGACAGAAAAAACACACAGGGATACAACGGAAACCAACTATCAACAGAACATAAATAATGCGGCACAAAATACAGCTACAGTTAATAACACAATGGTATGGATTATTGCCCTTGTCCCAGTTATCGGTGCATTATTTTCATTTGGATTTCTGGCATTTCTGATTGTAAATATCGTGTTGTGTACGGTTGATGAAAATAATTTGAAAAAAGCCGGATATGACACTTCTGTATTAGGGAATGCATGGTTAATACCTGTATATTTATATAAACGTGCAGAAATGTTCCATCATAGCAAGGCCTACTTCATTGTTTGGTGTGTTACATTTGTAATCAGTTGTTTATGATTAAAAAGGGGGATAATAAAATGGATTATAAAAATAAATTTGATACCATGAAGAACAAAAGCATGGAAAAATTAGAGGAAGCCAAAAGTTATGACTATAAAGCAAAGATAGATGAAATAAAGCAGACAGGCCAGGAAGGTATGCAGAAACTCAACAAAAAGAAAGTGAAATGGATTGCCATATCCGTTGTTGCTGTTATTCTTATATTGTTTGTTGCTGTTGGCATTTCAAAAGTGGTAGGAAAACTCAGCCTGTCGCCGGAAAACGCAGTGAAGAACATGTTCCATACATATCAGTCAGTAGAAACGATTGCGGAGCAGATGGGCACACAGCCAACCGAGGAAACAAAAATCCTACAGCCGATTTTGGACAATCTGAAATATAAAATAGTGTCAACTACACAAGAGGATGAAGAAAGCGCAGTTGTTACAGTTGAAATAACGGCAATGGATATGTCCGAAGTTTTAAAAGAAGTCATGACCGGCATGATTGATAAAAAGTTGGCCTCAAAAAACTCTGCTGCAAGCGAAGATGAACTCATGCAGGAATTATTACTGGAATCCATGCAAAAGAAACATGGAACCGTTACCAACACAGTAGAAATTTCTGTTGTAAAGAACGGCGGGCGTTGGGAAGCACAGCCGGACGAAGCATTGTTAGACGCTGTATTGGGTGGATTTTACTCCGCAATGGAAAAATTAAATTAGTCGGTTAAGCAGGGTTGCAGTAATCACCTACCCCCTTGTCCGCAAAATAAAAAATCAACGTCTACAGGACAAAATAAACGGGAATAACATCATAACAGGTGCCTTGCCAAGTGCAGGGCACTTTTACTATTTTCATAAAAGATACACATTCTCTGCCTGAATAAGTGAAGTTATGAAGGAAAGGAGAGATATTGATATGATACCAATTATGGAAGAAGCCCCGGTGGAACAGGCGAAAAGTGTTGTCAGCAAAGAGCTTGACAGTATATTAGCGTCATTCGGCCAGATAAAGACTTATCTCAAAATTGATACAGAGTTGAGTGAAGCTATTTCCTATGATGTGGAAGCCTGTCGCCGCAAAGTAATGTCTATCAAAGAAATGCTATAAAACCTATATTCCCCTTGCTTTAAGCCGCTTATGACCGTATTCAATGGTTGTAAGTGGCATTTTTTATGCGAATTCGTAAAAAAGTTTTTGCTTTTTCTCAAATTATTTGCTATAATAAGAATAGAGCCATTATGTATGGTTAGAAATAATAACATCACATAAGGTAAGGGGATAGAATATGAAAGAGCAAAAAAGTCCTGCAATCGCCATATACTCCCGGAAATCCAGATTTACAGGCAAGGGCGAAAGCATTGAAAACCAGATAGAACTGTGTAAGAAGTACATAGACGTCAACTACCCTGATACTCCAGAGGACAGCATATTGATTTATGAGGACGAGGGATTTTCCGGCGGAAACACCGAACGTCCCCAATTCAAAAAGATGATGGAGGACGCAAGGAAAAAGAAATTCAGCGTTATCATCTGTTATCGGTTGGACCGTATCAGCCGTAATATCGGGGATTTTGCAAAACTGATTGACGAGTTCAGTGATTTGGAAATCTCATTTGAGTCCATCAAGGAAAAATTTGATACGGAGTCCTCTCTCGGCCGTGCTATGATGTATATTGCTTCGGTGTTCTCCCAGTTGGAGCGGGAAACCATAGCGGAACGTATCCGGGACAATATGCACGAGCTGGCAAAGACGGGACGGTGGCTGGGCGGCAACACGCCAACGGGCTACAAATCCACCCAGGTACAAAAGATAACGGTTGACGGCAAGAAGCGAAGTGCCTACAAGTTAGACATTGTGCAGGACGAAATGGAGCTTGTGAAGACGATTTACAGCCGTTTCCTCGAAATGAACAGTCTGACGAAGGTGGAAACCTATCTGATACAAAACCATCTCAAAACAAAGATGGGAAAGGATTTCACCCGGTTTTCCATCAAAGCGATACTGCAAAACCCCGTCTACATGATAGCGGATAAGGACGCATGGAAATACTATGAGGATTTAGGTGTGGAGTTGTACGCCGATAAAGCGGAATTTGACGGCAAACATGGAATCATGGCCTACAACAAAACTGTCCAGAAAGCGGGCAAAGCCAATCAGTTCCGGGATATGGACGAATGGATTATCGCGGTTGGAAAGCACAAAGGCGTGATTTCGGGAAAGGAGTGGGTAATGGTGCAAAATTACTTAGGACAAAATGCTTCAAAAGCGTATCGGAAGCCAAAAAGCAATATGGCGCTGCTGTCGGGATTGCTCCGGTGCGGACATTGCGGGAGCTATATGCGTCCGAAGGTGTATAATACCGACTATGCCGAAGGCGAAAAACGGTATTCCTATCTGTGTGAGATGAAAGAGAAAAGCCGGATGCAGGAATGTGATATGAAAAATCCCAACGGGAATGTGCTTGACCGGGCAATCTGTGAGGAAGTCAAGAAATTGTCTGAAAACAGTTCAGAATTTGTGAAGCAGTTGGAGGAAGCGAAAAAGTCCATCACAGCCAACACAAGTGAATATGATAAACGAATGGAAAATCTCAAAGCAACTCTGTCTGACAATGAAAAAGAAATCAAAGCCCTTGTTTCCAAATTGGCAGAAACGGAAGGCACAGCCGCAAACGGATACATTACCGACCAAATCAACGAACTGCACGAAAAGAACAAATTCATTAAAAAGAGCATGGAAGAATTGGAAAGCCTCACGAAAGAAAATGTATTGTCCGATGAAGAATTTGATATATTGCGGGAATTGCTGGCCTCGTTTGCCTCCTCCTTCGATACCATGACGGTAGAGCAAAAGCGCATGGCCCTGCGGAATTTTATCAAGAAAATCGTGTGGGACGGGGAAAACGTCCATGTCTATCTGTTCGGTGCAAATGAAGATGAAATCGAACTCCCCAATGAAGCGGAAACAGAGCCGTTGGGAGGGGGTAGCAAATGAAATCTTAATGACGGTGCGGGCTGGGAAAAAGCTGAAGCAGGAAATCTCGCTGAATGAATGTTTGGGCCACGACACAGACGGCAACGAAGTGACGTTTATGGACATTTTACCCTCTGACGACGAAGAAATTGCAGACCGTGTCGGCACCGATCTTGACATTAGAAAGCTGTGCGCTTACATGGATAAATGCCTTACGCCCCGGGAACAGGAAATTATTATTAAGCGGTATGGACTAGGGGAACGGGCATATACCCAGCAGGAGATTGCGAGAAAGATGAAAATATCCAGGTCTTATGTGTCCAGAATTGAAAAAAAGGCGCTGGGCGCTTTGGCAAAATGTTTTGACGAATGTAAATGAAAGGAAGTTGATTACAAATGATAGGAATGAGAGCACACGATTTAGAATATGGCGACATTGAGGTGTTGTCGGAGAAGCTTGCGCAGTTTGACAAGCACACCATTCAGCTTGCGCTGTTTAAATCGATTACGAATTTAGGCTTAAAAGACGGGGCGTTCTCGCCGGGCTTAGCACGAAAAATTAAGCAGGCGCTGGATAAAAATAACATCAGCATATCCGTTTTGGGGTGTTACATTAATCCGGTTTGCCCGGACAAACAAGAGCGGCAGGTTCAGGTAAACCGGTTTAAAGAGCACATAAAATATGCAAAGTTTTTGGGTGCAGACATGATAGGAACGGAAACCGGCTCTGTAAATTTAGACGGAAGCTTTCACGAAAAAAACCGTTCGGAGGAGAACTATCAGGATTTTCTGTCTGTTATGCGGGAACTGGCAGAATATGCCCGGGATTTGGGCGTGTGTATTGGAATTGAGGCGGTGAGCATCTTTACCATTCATTCGCCGCAAACCATGGAGCGCATGTTAGACGACCTTAATATGCCCAATATCTTTGTCATTTTTGACCCGGTAAATTATTTAGATGATTCCAATTACAAAAATCAGCGGGAAATTTTTCAAACGGCTTTTGACCTCTATGGCGACCGCATTGCGGTGGTGCATTTAAAGGATTTTACGGTGGAAAACGGCGCTTTAAAATATGCCCTGCCTACAGAAGGCGAGCTGGACTATGCATTTTTAGCAAAATTATTAAATGATAAAAAGCCGTACATTCCGTTGCTGTTAGAGGAAGTGAAGGAAAAGGATTTAAACCGGATTACAGAGAGGATAAAGGAAGTTTTCGGAAGATAGATTATTTAAAATTACTATAAAAAGACGGTATCGAATAAAGCCAATTGTCATACTCTCTGATTTTTTTAATTCGCCTTGACACAGGCCTTTCTGAGTGTTAAAATGATAATGTTAGATTTTGTTTTATTTATGAATAATTCGTTTATTTATGTATAAAAAAGGAGCGGTTTTTTGCAACTGACGGAGCGTGGACTACCACAGGGGAGCAAAAAACAATATTTTTTGTCGACCGTCTGGGCAGTCCTATCCGAAACAGATAGGACCGCCCTGTTTACTTTTAAAAGCAAAATTGCAAGGAGGCAGTTGGTTATGAAAAAAGTTGCAGTGATTATGGGCAGCGACAGCGATTTGCCCGTGGTGTCTAAGGCGATAGACACGTTAAAAAATTTTGGCGTACCCTTTGAAGTGCATGTGTTTTCTGCACACAGAACCCCGGTAGAGGCAAGAGATTTTTCCCTTTCTGCAAGAGAGAAAGGTTTTGGTGCAATCATTGCCGCAGCAGGAAAGGCGGCGCACCTGGCAGGCGCAATTGCTGCAAATACGACGCTTCCGGTTATTGGAATTCCGGTAAAATCTTCAACTTTAGACGGACTTGACGCCCTGCTTTCCACCGTCCAGATGCCCGGCGGAATTCCGGTTGCCACCGTTGCCATTGACGGCGCACAGAACGCGGCGCTTTTGGCCGTTCAAATTTTAAGCGTTGAAGACAAAGCCCTTGCGGACAAGCTTTTAAAAAGCCGTGAGGAAAATGCAAAAAAGGTTTTAGAGAAAAATGCGGCCATCGAAAAAGAATATCAAAACTAACGGAGGAAGATAGACATGGAAAAAACAGTTCAGATGTATGAAGGAAAGGCAAAAAAAGTATTTGCAACAGATGACAAACGGTTCTGCATCGTATCTTACAAAGACGACGCCACCGCTTTTAACGGCCAGAAAAAAGGCACAATTATGGGAAAGGGCGCCATTAACAACCGCGTAACAAACCATTTGATGAAGCTTTTGGAGAAAAACGGAATTCCCACTCATTTTGTGGAGGAATTGTCTGACCGCGAAACCGTGGTGAAAAAGGTTTCTATTGTTCCGCTGGAGGTTATTGTAAGAAACATTGCAGCAGGTTCGCTGGCGAAGCGTTTAGGGCTTGAAGAAGGCACAAAAATGAAACGCACGGTTTTAGAATATTGTTATAAAGACGATGAGCTGGGCGACCCCATGGTGAACGAATATCACATTTTAGCAATGGAATATGCCACAAAAGAAGAACTGGACTTAATTGCGCAGTATTCATTAAAAGTGAACCAGGTTTTAACCGACTATTTAAAAGACGCAAACATTGAACTGATTGACTTTAAACTGGAATTTGGCAAAACAGAAGACGGCACAATCGTGCTGGCTGACGAAATTTCGCCTGATACCTGCCGGTTCTGGGATTCTGTCAGCGGGGAGAAGCTGGACAAGGACCGTTTCAGAAGAGATTTAGGCGGCGTGGAAGACGCTTACAACGAAATTTTAAAACGCCTTTTGGGTGAGTAATCAGCAAATATTTTTTTAAGGAGATTTTGTATGGGAAAGCTTCATGAAGAATGCGGAGTATTTGGAATTTTTGCACCGGACAGGCAAGACGTTGCCTCCACCTGTTACTACGGGCTGTTTGCCCTGCAGCACAGGGGGCAGGAAAGCTGCGGCATTGTAGTGAACGACGACGGTCTGTTTCATTCCTATAAGGATTTAGGCCTGGTGAACGACGTGTTTACCAAGCCGGTGATTGAGAAGCTGGGCCTGGGCAACGCGGCCTTGGGCCATGTTCGCTACGGCACCACGGGAACCAACGACAGATTAAACTCCCAGCCCATTGTGGTGAACCATGTGAAGGGCAGAATGGCGCTGGCACACAACGGAAACTTAGTGAATTCTTATGAGCTCAGGCATGATTTAGAGCTGGAGGGTTCCATTTTTCACACCACCAGCGACACCGAAGTGATTTCTTATATTGTCACAAAAGAACGTCTCACTGCACCGTCGATTGAAGAAGCGGTGAACCGTGCAATGTGCAAAATTAAGGGTGCATACTCTTTGGTTGTGATGTCGCCTTCTAAAATGATTGCGGCCCGGGACGAATTTGGCTTTCATCCGCTTTGCTACGGCAAAACTGAGGACGGAAGCTTTGTTGTTGCTTCGGAAACCTGCGCGCTGGATTCTGTGGGCGCGGAACTGATTCGCGACATTGAGCCCGGTGAAATTGTTGTTTTTTCGAAAGACGGCGTGAAAAGCTTAAAAGACCACTGCGGGAAAAGCCCCAAGCGGTCCTGCATTTTTGAATATATTTACTTTGCACGGCCAGACTCTGTTATCGACGGCGTGAGCGTGCATGGCGCGCGGCTTAAGGCCGGCCACTGCTTGGCGCTTTCACACCCTGCGGACGCAGACATTGTAATTGGCGTGCCGGATTCGGGCATTGACGCGGCCATTGGCTATTCGCAACAGTCTGGAATTCCCTATGGCATTGGACTGATTAAAAATAAATATATCGGAAGAACATTTATTGCGCCCGGACAGTCTGCCCGGGAGGATTTGGTGCGGATTAAATTAAACGTGATTTCAAAAAACATTAAGGGAAAACGGGTTGTCTTGGTGGACGACTCCATCGTGCGCGGCACTACCTGTGCAAGAATTATTAAACTGATTCGCGAAGCCGGCGCAACAGAGGTGCATATGCGGGTTTCGGCGCCGCCGTTTTTAAACCCCTGCTTTTATGGAACAGACATTCCCTCCAGGGATTCGCTGATTGCCTGCAATCACACCGTTGAAGAAATTGCAGAAATTATTGGCGTGGACAGTCTGGGATTTTTAGAAACGGAGCATTTACCGCTTTTAATCGGCTCAAAGCTTGGCGAGGGCTATTGCAGCGCATGCTTCGACGCAAACTATCCCACAGAAATGCCCTGTTCTACCTGCAAGGACAAGTTTGAAACTAAAATCAGCGAAAGCAAAAAGAAATAATTTTTAGATAAAGAAAGGACAACGTTTATGAACACAAAAAGTCAGAGTGAAAGCTACAAGGCTGCCGGCGTGGACATCACGGCTGGATACAGAGCGGTTGAGCTCATGAAAAACCATATAGCAAGAACGATGACCGCCGACGCAATGTCTGACATTGGCGGTTTTGGAGGGCTTTTTTCATTGGACCTTTCCGGGATAAAAAATCCCGTTTTGGTCAGCGGCACGGACGGAGTGGGAACCAAACTGAAAATGGCCTTTTTGCAGGACAAGCATAACACCGTAGGAATTGACTGCGTGGCAATGTGTGTAAACGACATTATTTGCTGCGGCGCAAAACCTCTGTTTTTCTTAGATTATATTGCCTGCGGCAAAAATTATCCTGAAAAAATCGCACAGATTGTGGAGGGCGTAGCAGAGGGCTGCGTTCAGTCCGGCTGTGCGTTAATCGGCGGCGAAACTGCCGAAATGCCCGGATTTTATCCGGAAGATGAGTATGATTTGGCAGGATTTTCTGTGGGCGTTGTAGACAAAGAGAAAATTTTAAACAACAAAACCATAAAAGAGGGCGATGTGATCATTGCTCTGCCGTCCTCCGGCGTACATTCAAACGGATTTTCGCTGGTGCGCCGCATTTTTGACGTGGAAAACAACGACTTAACTAAGCCATTACCGGAACTGGGCGGGAAATCTTTGGATGAGGCCCTGCTTACGCCTACAAAAATTTATGTAAAACCCATGACGGCGCTGTTTGAGAAAATTACGGTAAAAGCGGTTTCCCACATTACCGGCGGCGGATTTTATGAGAATATTCCGAGAAGTATTCCAAAAGGCTTCGGCGCAAAAATTGAAAAAAGCGCAATTCGCATTCTGCCGATTTTTGACCTGTTGGCCAAAACAGGAAACGTTCCAGAGCGGGATATGTTTAACACCTATAATATGGGTGTTGGCATGAGTGTTGTAGTTTCTAACGATGACGCTGATTGTGCGCTTAAAATTTTAAAGGAGAACGGTGAGGACGCTTACATCATCGGAGAGATTGTAGCATCCGACGAAAGTGTGACCATATGCTAACAAAAGCGAACATAGCGGTTTTGGTTTCCGGCGGCGGAACCAATTTGCAGGCTTTAATTGATGCGCAAAGCAACGGCGTTTTAAAAAGCGGCGAGATAAAGGCAGTGATATCCAACAGGGCGGGGGCATATGCCCTGACCCGAGCAGAGAAGAACGGAATTCCGGCCTTTACAGTAACCAAAAAAGAATGCGGTTCTCAGCAGGCCTTTGAAGAAAGGCTTACTGAAATTATGAAAGAAAACAAGATAGATTTTATTGTGCTTGCAGGCTTTATGAGCATTTTAAGCGAAAACTTCACCGCGCAGTTTCCAAGCAGAATTATCAATGTGCACCCCTCCTTAATCCCATCCTTTTGCGGCAAGGGGTTTTACGGCCTGCATGTTCACGAGGCGGCGCTGTCTTACGGCGTAAAGGTAACAGGGGCTACGGTTCATTTTGTGAACGAGGTGTGTGACGGCGGAAAAATCATCATGCAAAAGGCCGTGGAGGTTGAAGACGGCGACACGCCGGAAATTTTGCAAAAGCGTGTAATGGAGCAGGCCGAGTGGATCATTTTGCCCCAGGCGGCGGAAAAGGTTTCAGAGAAAATTTGCAGGCAGAAAGGATTTATTTCATGAACATTTATAAAATTAACAACATCGGTGAGCTAATCCGCGACAACACCTATGTGGGCCGCGGCATTGTAATTGGAAAAAGCAAAGACGGGAAAAAAGCCGCAATTGCATATTTTATTATGGGCAGAAGCGAAAACAGCCGCAACCGCATTTTTCGCGAAGAAGGCGACAGCGTAACCATTTATCCGTTTGACGAATCGAAAGTGGAGGATCCGTCGTTAATCATCTATTCCCCGATCCGCGTTTGCGACAACCACACCATTGTTACAAACGGCGACCAGACAGACACCATTTACGACTTTCTGGCCCAGGGCGCACGGTTTTCGGAAGCATTGGAAGTTCGTGAGTTTGAGCCGGACTGCCCCAATTTTACGCCCCGAATCAGCGGAATGGTGACGATTGAAGAGGGCGAGTTTACCTATGAAATGAGCATTTTAAAAAGCAGCACGCCTGACGGCGCAGGCTGCAACCGGTTTACCTTTTCTTATGAACCGGACGATGGATTGGGCCATTTTATCCACACCTACATGTGCGACGGAACGCCCATTCCTACGTTCTGCGGTGAGCCGGAGCGGGTGGAAATTCCCGACAGCATTGACGAGCTGACAAACAGCCTCTGGAGCAATTTAAATGAGGAAAACAAAATTTCTCTTTATGTGCGTTACATAGACATTGAAACCGGGAAAACCGAAAACCGGTTAATCAACAAAAACAGTTAAGGAGGCAGCAAAATTGAAAGAATTTGAATTAAAATACGGCTGTAACCCCAACCAGAAGCCGGCCAAAATTTTTATGCAAGATGGAAGCGAGCTGCCCATTGAAATTTTAAGCGGCCGGCCGGGATATATTAATTTTTTAGATGCGTTTAACAGCTGGCAGCTGGTTAAAGAAATTAAAGAAGCTACAGGTATGTGTGCGGCAACATCATTTAAGCATGTGAGCCCCACCTCTGCGGCAGTCGGTATAAAAATGCCGGAAAAACTAAAAAAGGCCTGCTTTGTAGACGATGTGGAGGGGCTTGACGATTCCCCCCTGGCAACAGCCTATGCGCGGGCAAGAGGAACAGACAGAATGTCCTCTTTCGGCGATTTTATTGCATTGAGCGACGTGTGTGACGTCACAACAGCAAAACTGATAGCGCGAGAAGTATCGGATGGAATTATCGCGCCGGGCTACGAGCCGGAGGCGTTGGAAATATTAAAAGGAAAACGAAAAGGGAATTATAATATCATTCAAATTGATCCCGGCTTTAAACCCGATCCCGTTGAGCGCAAACAGGTTTATGGCATAACCTTTGAGCAGGGAAGAAACGAATTTAAAATTGACCGTACGTTATTAGAGAATATTGTTACGGAGAACAAAAATATGCCGGAAGATGCCGTGCGGGATTTGATTATATCGCTGATAACGCTGAAATACACCCAGTCCAATTCTGTGTGCTTTGCAGCGCAAGGCCAGGCGATTGGCGTTGGGGCGGGGCAGCAGTCTAGAATTCACTGCACGCGCCTGGCCGGCTCGAAGGCCGACAACTGGCATCTGCGGCAGCACGATAAGGTTTTAAACCTTCCGTTTTTGCCCGGCGTGAAACGCCCTGACAGGGATAACGCCATCGACGTTTACATTTCAGATGACTATGAGGATTTGTTAACCGACGGCAATTGGGAGCACTTGTTCAGCCACAAGCCCGAAGTGTTTACGAAAGAAGAAAAAAGAGCCTATCTTTCCACCATCAGCGGCGTGGCATTGGGCAGCGATGCCTTTTTCCCCTTTGGCGACAACATTGAGCGCGCTGCAAAAAGCGGCGTAACTTACATTGCTGAACCAGGCGGCTCCATCCGGGACGATAACGTCATTGAGGTTTGCAACAAATATAACATGGCAATGGCGTTTACAGGCATGAGGCTGTTCCACCATTAAAAAATAAAGTCACTTCGCGAACTAAGCGGGGTGACTTCATCTTGCATATAGAAAGGCGGAAAATCCATGAAAGTTATGGTAGTTGGCGGCGGCGGCAGAGAGCACGCCATTATAAAAAAACTGGCCGAGAGCGACGCGGTAACAGAAATTTTTGCCCTTCCCGGAAACGGCGGAATTGCAAAAGATGCAACGTGTGTAGACATCGGCGCAAAAGAGATTGACAAAATTGTGGCCTTTGCAAAACAGGAAAAAATAGAGTTTGCGGTTGTTGCCCCTGACGACCCGCTGGTTTTAGGCGCGGTGGACGAACTGGAAAAAGCCGGCGTGCCCTGCTTCGGACCGGAGGCTAAGGCGGCCATCATTGAGGGGAGCAAGGTGTTTGCAAAAAATCTGATGAAAAAATATCATATTCCCACGGCGGCATATGAGGTGTTTTCAGACGTGGACGCGGCCCTTCGTTATTTAGACACTGCGCCAATCCCCACCGTTATTAAGGCAGACGGCCTTGCACTGGGAAAAGGCGTTATCATTGCGGAAACAAGGGATGACGCGAAAGCGGCGGTTCGGTCTATGATGGAGGACAAGGTGTTCGGCGAAAGCGGCTCTAACATTGTAATTGAAGAATTTTTAACCGGCCCCGAGGTTTCGGTGCTGTCGTTTACAGACGGAAAAACCGTTGTGCCCATGGCGTCTTCCATGGACCACAAACGCGCCAAGGACGGCGATAAGGGTTTAAACACAGGCGGAATGGGCACGGTTGCGCCCAATCCTTATTACACCAAAGAGGTTGCCGACCTCTGCATGAAAACAATTTTTCTTCCCACCATTGAAGCCATGAACAAAGAGGGCAGAACGTTCCGCGGCTGTTTATATTTTGGCCTAATGCTGACCCCGGACGGGCCGAAGGTAATTGAATATAACTGCCGGTTCGGCGACCCGGAAACCCAGGTGGTGCTGCCCCTTTTAAAAAGCGACTTGCTAAAAATTATGAAAAGTGTGCGGGAAGGAACACTTTCAAACTGTGACGTTGAATTTTCAGATGGCGCGGCGTGCTGTGTGATTTTGGCCTCAGACGGATACCCCGGCCATTACGAAAAAGGCTTTGAAATTACCATGCCGGAGGGGGAGCTAATTTATGTTGCCGGTGCGGCGATAGAGGACGGAAAGCTCGTAACATCCGGCGGACGGGTACTGGGCGTTACCGCCGTGGCAGAAAGCCTAAAACCCGCAATTGACAAAGCCTATGCATTAGCCGAAACGGTGCAGTTTGAAAATGCTTATTTCAGACGCGACATTGGGAAAAAGGCGTTGGAGGTATAAAAATGGTATATAGAATTTATGTGGAAAAAAAGGAAGCTCTTGCCCATGAGGCCAACACACTGCGTGACGATTTAAAGAAGCTTCTTTTAATAAAAGGCATTGAAAAGGTGCGGATTTTAAATCGTTATGATGTGGAAAACATTGAAGAAGATTTGTTTGAATACTGCAAAAGCACGGTGTTTTCCGAGCCGCAGTTAGACGTTGTGACAAACGATTTAGATAACGATGCAGATGTTTCCTTTGCAGTGGAATTCCTGCCGGGACAGTTCGACCAGCGGGCGGACTCTGCGGCGCAGTGCATTCAGCTGATTTCGCAAAAGGAACGTCCCTTAATCCGCACGGCGAAGGTTTATCTTTTATATGGCAACCTTTCCGCCGAAGATGTTAGCGCGGTAAAAAAATATGTAATCAACCCGGTGGAAAGCCGCGAAGCTTCTTTCAAAAAGCCGGAAACGCTGGCCGCGAACTATGATATTCCCACCGAAGTAAGCGTAATTTCCGGCTTTTGCAATTTTAACGAAACAGAGCTTTCAGACTTTATGGCCGAAAACGGCCTGGCGATGGACTTAGACGACATCAAGTTCTGCCAAAGCTATTTCAGCGGCGAACACCGCGACCCCACCATTACGGAAATTAAAATGATTGACACCTATTGGTCGGATCACTGCCGCCACACCACGTTTTTAACCACGATTGACAGCGTAAAGTTTCATGATAAGCTGTTAGAGGATACATATAATCAATATTTAAACGTCAGAAAAGAACTGGGCAGAACAAAACCCGTTAATTTGATGGACATTGCCACTCTTGCGGTGAAATATTTAAAAAAGCAGGGCAAACTGGAGCAGCTGGACGAGTCGGAAGAAATTAACGCCTGCACAGTGAAAATGGACGTGAACGTGAACGGCAAAACAGAAAAGTGGCTGTTATTGTTTAAGAACGAAACCCATAACCACCCCACGGAAATTGAACCCTTTGGCGGCGCGGCCACCTGCATTGGCGGCGCAATCCGTGACCCGCTTTCCGGCCGCAGCTATGTTTACAGCGCCATGCGCGTAACGGGCGCGGCAAATCCGTTAAAGCCTGTAAAAGAAACCATTGAGGGAAAGCTGCCCCAGCGTAAAATTGTAACCACTGCTGCGGCGGGGTATAGCTCCTACGGCAACCAGATTGGGCTTGCAACCGGACAAGTGGACGAAATTTATCACGACGGCTATGTGGCAAAACGAATGGAAATTGGTGCGGTGGTTGGCGCGGCACCGGCTGAAAATGTCCGCCGCGAGTGCCCCGTGCCAGGGGACTGCATTATTCTGCTGGGCGGCAGAACTGGACGCGACGGCTGCGGCGGTGCGACAGGTTCATCAAAATCTCACAATGTGCAGTCGCTGGAAAGCTGCGGCGCAGAGGTGCAAAAGGGCAACGCGCCGGAAGAACGCAAGCTTCAGCGTCTGTTCCGAAACAAAGAGGCGTCCCTGCTCATTAAACGCTGCAACGACTTTGGCGCCGGCGGCGTTTCGGTTGCCATCGGCGAACTGGCAGACGGTATTTGTGTTGACCTAAACAAGGTGCCTAAAAAGTATGAGGGGTTAGACGGCACGGAGCTTGCCATCAGCGAATCTCAGGAGAGAATGGCGGTTGTAGTTGCAAAAGAAGACGTTTCCCGTTTTATTGCCCTTGCAGAAAAAGAAAATTTAGAAGCGACCCAGGTTGCATATGTAACGGCAGAACCCAGGCTGGTGTTAAACTGGAACGGTAAAAAAATAATTGATATATCCAGGGAATTTTTAAATTCCAACGGCGCGGAAAAGCACATTGACATTGAGCCTGCTGCACCAAAATCATATCAGACAAATTATATCAAGGACGGATTCTCTGAAAGTCTGCTGGCCTTGTCGGGGGATTTAAACATCTGCTCAAAGCGCGGGCTTTCTGAGCGGTTCGACTCCACAATCGGTGCTAACACCGTTTTAATGCCCTTTGGCGGCAAAAGGCAGCTCACGCCCATTCAGGCCATGGTGCACAAGGTGGCGGTAGAGCATGGCCACACAGATACATGCTCGCTGATGGCGTGGGGCTATAATCCGTTTATTTCGGAAAAGAGCCCATACCACGGCGCGTATCTTGCAGTGGTTGAGTCAGTTTCCAAGCTCATTGCCACAGGTGCTTCGTTTAGCGATGTTTATCTTACATTCCAGGAATATTTTGAAAAGCCGATGAAGGACCAAAAACGCTGGGGCAAGCCCCTTGCGGCGCTGTTGGGCGCATTCCGTGCCCAGCTCGATTTTGAAATTGCGGCCATTGGCGGAAAGGATTCCATGAGCGGAAGCTTTGAGGACATTGACGTTCCGCCCACACTGGTTTCGTTTGCAGTAACAACGGAAAGCACAAACAATATTATTTCGCCGGAATTTAAGGCAGCGGGCCACAAAGTGGCGCTGCTCAAGCCGGACTATGACGAAAACGGCCTGCCGAAGGCCGCCAGCGTAAAAGCAATTTATGAAACGGTGTCGGAGCTTGTGCGGCAGGGCAGCGTGAAAGCGGCCTACACCCCGGGCTTGGGCGGCGTTGCAGAAGCGGTGCTGAAAATGTGTTTGGGCAACTCCATAGGGTTTCGGTTTGCAGACAGCGTGACATTAGAAGACATTTTCTCCTACTGTTACGGCGCGTTTGTTTTAGAGCTTGATGGGGCTGTCTCTGTAGGCGAAGTGCTTGGCGAAACAATAGACGCGTTTGAAATTCAGTTAAAAAACGAAACCGTTTCCGGCGCAGAGCTTTTAAAAAGCTATGAGGAGACCTTAGAGCCTATTTTCCCCAGCCAAACAGATGGGAAAGCAGAACAGCTCGACAACATTTCTTATATGGCGGAAAACAGAGTGTCGCCTAAAATAAAAATGGCAAGACCAAAAGTTTTAATTCCGGTGTTCCCGGGCACCAACTGTGAGTATGACACGGCAAAGGCATTGGAAACCGCAGGTGCAGAGGCCGACATTTTTGTGATTAAAAACTTAACGCCTCAGGCGGTGTCGGAATCTACCGATGCTTTTGCGAAGAAACTGTCGACCTCACAAATTATGTTTGTTCCCGGCGGATTTTCCGGCGGCGACGAGCCAGACGGTTCGGGCAAATTCATCACTGCGTTTATGAGAAATGCGGTCATTAAGCAGGAAATAAGCAACCTGTTAAACCAGCGCGACGGCCTGATTTGCGGCATTTGCAACGGGTTTCAGGCGCTTATTAAGCTGGGACTGGTGCCGTTCGGCGAAATTATAGACACAGACGAAACCTGCCCCACATTAACATATAACACCATTGGCCGCCACCAGTCCAGACTGGTGCGCACGAGAATTGCGTCGAATAAGTCCCCGTGGCTATCGAAAACCAATGTGGGCGACGTTTATACTGTGCCAATTTCTCACGGCGAAGGCAGGTTCATCGCAAGCGATGAGGTTTTGCAGAAAATGATTGCAAACGGACAGATTGCAACCCAGTATGTTGACTTAGACGGCAACGCCACCACGGATATTTTGTTTAACCCCAACGGCTCCGTTCTTGCCATTGAGGGAATTACCTCCCCCGACGGAAGAGTGTTCGGTAAAATGGGGCACTCTGAACGAATTGGAAACGGGCTTTACAAAAACGTTCCGGGCAAGTTTGATATGGGTATGTTTGAAGCTGCAGTTGAATATTTTAAATAATCAAGAAAAAAGGCACCCAATATTGGGTGCTTTTTTTAACTGTCTGTTAAAATAAGAAATCCACAGGCGGAAAGCGTTTGCTTTCCGGAAACAGCTTCTCCGGTTAACACGTTTCGATATGTCTTGTCGAGGGTTATGTTCTTTTCTTCGTCCGATTCGTTTATAACAAAATAATAATTTTCCCCGTCGCCCTCCCGTTTTCTGATGCATACACCGCTGTCACACGTTATATTCATAGGAGCATTTAAGCCAAGTTCGGCAATCAATGCTTTAACGAGAGCTTTCTGAAGTTCTCCCTCCTGCTCAAATCCCATATAATAGGCCTTGCCGGCGCCAAAGCTGTTTTCAAACAGGGCGCCGGTGCCTGCATAAAAATCGCCGGTATAGTGTGCGACGGCATGTGCCGTTTGGGGAACGATAATTTCCGCAATACCGGAAAGCGGATATGTCTTACCGCTGTAGGACACGGCATTTTTGCAGTTGTGATGCAGCCCGTCCACGCTGGGATTTTGATAGGAGTCCACCTCGTCTACCCTGAGGCCGAACAAATCAGAAAGGCCCGCCCCGGGAACGCCGCCTAAATAGCACAAGTCTGTGCTGTCGGCAACTGCGGTAAGATAAGTTGAAATGAGAATGCCGCCGCCTTTCACATAGTTTTTCAATTTATCCGCCAAGGATTTTGTCATGAGGTATGGCACAGTGAGCACCACAACTTTATATTTTGAAAAATCGTCTTCATAACCAATTACGTCTGTTGGAATGTTGCTTTCATAAAACGCATTGTAAAATGCCGCGGCACATTTCCGATATCCGTTGTAATCGTCGCTCCAGCCGCCGGTGGCCGCGCTGCCGTTTAACGCCCACAGGGTTTCCATGTCAAAGGTGATGGCTACGTCGCTTTTCACGCCTGTGCCAACAACGCCGTCTAATTTTTGCAAAATTTCGCCCACTTTAGAAACGTTTTGAAAAACACGTGTGTCTTCCTTGCCGTAGTGGTCAACCACCGCGCCGTGAAACTTTTCCCACGCGCCGCGGCCTTTCCTCCACTGAAAATATAGAATAGAGTCGGAACCGTGGGCAACCATTTTCACAGCCTCCAACAGCTGCTGGCCGTTTGATTTCACCTTTTTAAAATTCATGCCGCCAATGTTAATGCCCGGCGCGCTCTCCATGGTGATAAAGGGCTGGCCCTGCTTCATGCCGCGGCAATAATCGGAAAGAAAGCCGATATCTTCTGCCGTTTGCTTCGTGCCCGCACCCCAGAAGGGATAGGTGTCGTTGGAGAAAAAGTCCAGTTCTTTTGCAAAGTCGCGGTAATTCAGCCCCTGGTAAAAGCCCATGCAGTTTGTGGTGACGGGTTTGTCAGAAAAGGCGCGCACCGCCTTAATTTCTGCTTTCATAAAATCAACGGTAATGTCGCTGACAAACCGTTTCCAGTCTAAATTCAGGCCGTGAACGCATGTTTCGCCAACCCTTGGCATGGGCGGCTCAATTTGCTCGAATGAATCGCAGCGATGGCTCCAAAACCGCGTCCACCAGCGGCGGTTTAACTCCTCAATGGAGCCATATTTTTGTTTTAACCATTCGCGGAACTTTTCAGCGCATTGTTCGCAGTAGCACGCGCCGCCATATTCGTTGGAAAGGTGCCAGCCGATTAGCGCCGGGTGGCCGGCATAGCGCCGGGCAAGCGTTTCGTTTATGATGCGCACCTTTTCACGGTACACCGGGGAGGAGGGGCAGTGGTTGTGCCTTGTGCGGAAATGTTCGTTCACAAAATCCTCATTTTTGCGCAGCCCCTCAGGATATTTGTCTGCCAGCCAGTGGGGGCGCGCACCGGAGGGCGTGGCAAGAATTACCCTCCCGCCGTTTTGATAGATTTTATCCATTAAGGTGTCTAAAACAGAAAAATCGAACACGCCTTCCTGCGGCTCAAGCTCCGCCCAGGAGAAAATACCCATGGTCATTTCGTTGCAGTTTGCCAATTTCATCAGCCGCATGTCCTCGTCCCAAATTTCGGGCGTGTCCCGCCACTGTTCGGGGTTGTAGTCCCCGCCGTGTAAAAAGTGGGGATAATCGGGAAAAGTCGGTTTAAATTTATTCATTTTTCGTCGCTCCTTCTTGATTTTCAAAAAAAACATGCTACAATATTATTATAGAACACGATAAAAGCCTTGTAAATATGAAAATGGTGTTTTTGAATATGAATATATTACACATTGGGTGATGTTTTATGGTAACACAGTCCATTGCAAATCTGCCGCTTTATTTTACGTCTATCTGCTGTGAGCACGAACAGGAAGAAGTATTTCGGCCAAATGGGTTTGATTCTGACCAAATTATGCTGGTTTTAAGCGGCGAGGGCGTGTTTTGCTGCGAGGGAAAGCGGTTTTCCTTAAAGCCCGGAAGCGCCGTTTATTTTGAAAATAATGTGCCTCACGCATATCGTGGCTTTAGCGGCGCGTTTAAAACGGCGTGGGTAACCTTCCGGGGAGATGCGCTTGCCGCAATCCGCCAGCATTTTGGCGTCCGCGGCTATTTGGTGTGCAGCCAGGCAGACATGGAAAACTTTCTTGCACTCTTAAAGGAGCTAAGTGTAGAATATTTTGGAAAGCACCGGGAAACCGTAATGTCTACCATGATTTACCGCATTATCATTGAGTTTTTCAGAAGCAACGCGACAACGGAAGAAACCGCAATGGACAGAGCAGAGCTTTACATGATCCGCAATTTTTCAGAAAAGATTACGCTGGACGATTTGGTGCAGATAACAGGCTTTTCCAAATCGAAATTCTGCCGCATGGCAAAGCTTCGCTGGAACATGACGGCGTTTGAAAAAATTATGGATATGCGCCTTTCCCATGCACAGTCCCTTTTAAAAAGCAATGGGAAACTGAAGGTGGCGGAGTGCGCCCGGCAAAGCGGATTTGACGACGTAAGCTATTTTTGCCTGCGCTATCGGAGGAGGTATGGTTATAGCCCCGCATTTAGTAGAAATGAATTAGGAGAGGGTGACGTGTAAATGCTGTGTGAAAATAAGATGATAACGATTGAGCAAGCAACGCCTGCCGATTGTCCTGTGTTGGCTTTGATGAATCGGCAATTAATTGACGACGGCGGTGACGACAGCACAATGGCAGATCCACAACTGGAAAGCCGTATGTATCATTGGTTGCAAGGGGATACCTATACGGGATTTGTGTTCAAGTTAAATGGAGAAACTATCGGTTATGCGCTGATTGATGTGTCTGAAAGGTGGTTGCGGCATTTCTTTATTTGTCGAATATACAGACGCCGAGGATATGGACGAGAGGCGGTAAGGTTGTTAATGAAGCATCTGGGGGTAGAAGAAATTGGCCTTTCGTGCCTCACAAAAAATGTTTCCGGGCAGGGATTTTGGCGGAGCTTCCAGCATGAAGCATATAGCACGAATTTTAGTGTTCAAAGGCCTGATATTGCTCAGCTGCGTGATGAAGCTGAATGAAGAGGAACATGCGCGCAGTTCATACCGGATTTTGAAGGGACTGTAAAGTCGGATAAACCGCATAAGGAGGTTTATCCCATGGGGAGCCTCCCCTAGTTTTTATGACGACGGTCAAATTTTTTTCTGTATCGAAGTTTGTTTATTTAAAAATGTTTAAACTATGCTCTTCAGAAAGATAAATGCTGCGGTGAAAAGGAGTGCTTGTCCTTTTCAGCGGCGGAAAGGAAAGCAATGCATCACTACACGGAAAACCACGTATTTTGTGAAAACGAGAACATCGCCGTGGTGTTTCATCCAGCCCATAACGAAGAAATTCACATTCACGACTTTGTTGAACTGGTGTATATCGCTGGGGGCAGGGGACATCAGTATATTGACGGAAAAAAATATTCCGTTATGCGCGGCGACATGCTCTTTATCAATTTAAACCACACCCATGCGTTTACCACGGATAAGGGCATGGAATATTATAATATTTATTTAAAGCCCGGCTTTATTTCCAGCGAGCTGATTAATGCGGACAACGCCATGCAAATGCTGACGCTCACCGCCTTTGAGGATTTTCGTGAAACCGTTGGAGAGGAAAGACCTGTGCTGCGCTTTTCAGGCGGTGAGATGGCGGAGGTTGAATCCTGTTTGTTCGCCATGCTGCGGGAATATGAACACAAGGAAAACGGAACGGGAACGGTGCTTCAGTCTTACCTGATGATACTGTTAACCTACGTGTTTCGGAAAATGGCGGCGTTTGGCGGGGTGCAGCCGGGAGACACGAGAAATAAAATTGGAGACTTAATTCAATATATTGAAGAGAACTGCACCCAAAAGCTGTCTTTAACCGAGCTGTCGGAGCAATGTTTTTACAATCCCTCCTATTTCTGCAGAATGTTTAAGGCCTACAGCGGCATGACCATCACAGAATTTATTCACGAAAACAGAATCAAGCGGGCCTGCGGCCTGCTGCTCCATTCCCACAAAAGCGTGGAGGAAATCAGCCTGGGCGTGGGATATACCAACAAAACGCTGTTTTATAAAAAATTTCGGGAAAAAACCGGCATGTCGCCGGCGGAATATCGAAAAAAAGTCAATATTGAATACGAAATTTAAGTAAATTTTTGCGCTTGCCAAGAATAACTTCTTTTGATATGATGAAAAACAGAAAAAGAAGTTATTTTTTTATGGAGGGAAAAACAATGATAACGTATAACGAAGCAGAACTGCGGGACAAAATCCACGCCTGCTGGGTGGGCAAAAACATTGGCGGCACCATGGGAACGCCCTATGAAGGCAAGCGCGAAATGAACGATATTTCCGGATTTGTCACAGACAAAGGCGTTATTCTGCCCAATGACGATTTGGATTTGCAGCTCATCTGGCTGGTGGCCATGGAGGAATATGGACCATATCAGATGAACGCCAATGTGCTGGGGGAATATTGGCTCAAATATATTCCGCCGGAATGGAACGAATATGGCGTGGGAAAATCAAACCTGCGGGCGGGGCTGCTGCCGCCGCTTTCCGGCGAAATTCATAACAGCAAATGGAAGACGTCTAACGGCGCATGGATACGCTCTGAGGTGTGGGCGTGCATGGCGCCGGGTTTCCCGGAGATTGCGGTAAAATATGCGCAGATGGACGCATCGGTAGACCATGGTATGAGTGAGGGAACCTATGCCGAGTGGTTCACCGCTGCGCTGGACAGTCTGGCATTCCGCGGAGGGGAAATTCGGGAACTGATTGAACAGGCCCTTTCTTTTATACCGGCAGACTCCCGCGTAGCGAGAAGTGTTCGCCTGGTTTTAACTTCTTTCGACAAAGGGGTTGACTACAGAAAGACCAGAGAGCTTCTGGTGAAAGACAGTGAGGATCTGGGCTGGTTTCAGGCGCCTGCCAACATCGGTTTTACCGTGTTGGGGCTAATTTACGGTGAGGGGGACTTTAAAAAGTCTATGATCTATGCCATCAACTGCGGCGACGACACCGACTGCACAGGTGCAACCGTGGGGGCGTTTTTGGGTATTTTATACGGAAGTGAGGGCGTTCCGGCTGATTGGAGCGAGTATATCGGAGACGGCATTGTGACAAAGGCAATCGACGCATCTTGCTGGAAAGCGCCTGCCACCTGCTCTGAGCTGACCGAACGTGTAATGAAAATGATTCCGGCTGTAATGAAAGCCCACTGGATTGACGCCGCAATTTCAAACGGGGCCACAGACCTGTCTGACGAAGAGGACAACAAAAAAGCAAAGCATGCAATGAAAGAGCTTGAATTTTACAAGCCATATTCTTATTTTGGGGCAGACGTTGTTTACGCACAGATGTATGTGTCGTTTGCAGCGAAACCGCAGATAAAAGAGGGCGAGTCGCTAACCGCCTATATTACCATCAAGAATCGGTTTCCCGATCCCAGAAATTTTTATTTTAAACCAATTCTGCCAGAGGGCTTTACCGCTTCGGCTTACGAAAAATGCATTCATGTGGCACATGGCGACGTGACTGGATTTACAGACACGGGCAGCGCGGTGTGGAGCGTGACCATTACCGCCGGAGAACGGTTAGAGCCGGTGAACAAAGTAATTGTGGAAATTACCTCGCCGGGAAAGGCAATGGCGGCATATGTTCCCATTGTATTTCTAGGCTGACGCAAAAAAATAAAAGGACGCATTTGCGTCCTTTTATTTTCGTTTAAAGCACAAATCCAGCAGATATACTGCATATCCGCAGGCCAGCACGCCCAAAATGCCAAAGGTGATAACTGTTTCAAGCCGGAACGGCAAAAGGGCTGGATAAATTTGAAACAGTACGCCGCTGACGAGCGAAATAACGCCATATGCAAAAGGCGCGGCAGACCACCACAAAGGGTCCGGAAGCTTAAATTTTCCTTTGGAATCGAACAAAATCCAGTCGAAAATCATCATCAGCGGCCCTGCATAATGCAAAATTACTGAAACGGGGTCGTTTGGATGAAACCCGCCCTTTAACACAAAATGATACCCAAAAAGCACAATCAGCGCAGATGCTGTAAACGCGCCCTTAACCCGGGGAAACGGGGTGGAGGCGTGCAGGCCGCGGGAACGCACCAGACAGGTTATCACTACCACTGCAATACACAAAAAGCTTAAAAAGTTAAACAGCCAGCCAAAATTTTTCAGGCTGAAAAACAAGTTCAGCAGACTGTGACCGCAGGCATTCGACAGCGCCCAGCCTTCTAAGCACAAAAACAGAATTCTGTAAAGATAAGCGAAAACGTCCCACAGCTTAACGCCCTTGCTGGAAAACAAACGGTCGGTCAGATACATCAGCGCGCCGGCAGCAAGGGTGAAAAGCAGGGTTTTTATCAGCGCCTCTTTGCCGCCGAACAACTTCAGCAAAAAGTCTAAATTGAAAAATTGTCTGGAAAGCAGCGACCATATACCGTAAAGCAAAACAATGCCCAACAGCCACAGCAGAGGGTCATATGGCTTAAAAATACCTTTTTTGTCAAACAGCAGCCAGTCAAAAAACATCAGGGCAGGAAGCAGAACCTTTAAAATCCAGCCCGGGGCTGCCGGCACAAACCATATGGTGAAATTCATCATCAGCACAAGCACGGCCATGGCTGTGCAAACTGCTTTCGTTTTCAAAAGAAATTCCGGAAACCGGCCGGATATAGAAAGAACAAACACCACGGCAATGCAAATAAAGCAGATGGTGTCGGTTAAAACTGCAAGGTCTTTTAACGAGCCGAAAAACCCCTGCAGGGAAAGGGCGGCATTTTCAAAAGACGCCCAAATGAAAAACAGGATAAACCCCAGCCGGTATATCATTGAAATTGTTTGTTTCATATGTATTTCAAATCCTTTATCTAAAATAAACAAGGCGCCTAAAAGGGATAAGGCGCCCTCGTTTCAATTATTGTTTTATGATTGATTTATCCCGCACGATTGGTTCGTTAAACGCCATGTGAACGAATTCTTCTCTTTTTTCGCCTTCAATTAAGAACTGCACCATGTCGATGGTGCCCAGCTCTGTTAAGGAGTTTACAATGGAATAAACCGTCAGCCGTTCTCCGGCGGAGCCGCCTGAATGTTTGTCGACAAACTCTTTCGAGAAGTTCACAAAACAAACATTGTTTTTCGTTTCAATGGAAAGAACCTTTGCCTCAGCTGGAATGGTTTTAAAATGTCCGCCCTCTGTAGGGCCTTTTAAAAGCTCGTTTACAATAACCTTTTCAACCGTGTCGCCGCTGGCAATTTCAACGTTTCTCCGTTCGGGAACAAGATATTCTGCGTTTTCATCGCTGAAATATAACACCAAAGTTGTCTTGGGGGCCTGGGTAGGCTCGCCTTTGTTGATTACCAAATCGTTTTCCCGGATAATTCCTAACGGTTTTCCATCGGTTCCAATGGCCTCCTTGCCGTCAACTAAAATTTGAACGCCTGAAATAAAGTCCAGCGTACAAAGTGTTTTTGCTACAGCTGCCGGAGCAAGGGTTTGTTTTAAGTCGTCCTTATTGGAAAATTCTTTAGAAAAATCCACTACTGCAACATCGTCTTTAATGGTGACGGAATTCAGCTTTGTGCCGTCGCACAGGGGGCTCGTTTTTCCGGCGGGCGGAGAAATCAGCTGTTCAATTAAATATTTTAACTGTCCTTTTCTGGAGGTGTCGGGAATTTCTGTCTTTTCTGCAATAAGGTCTGAACCGCTTTCGCTGATATAGTACACGCCGGCTGAAATTTTAGATTCGCTTGTCTGCGCCTGAGGTGCTTCTGTTTTGCTGCAGCCTGTCAAAACCAAGACGCATGTGAGCAGCAGCACATGGATTAATAATATGCACCGTTTCATTGTATCAACCTTCTTTGCCAAAACTTTTCATACTATCCTTATTGTAATTATACTATCAATATATTAAAAAACAATAACATTAATATTAAAATTAGCATACACAATGCGATAGAATTCGTTTCTTTAAGACAAAGAGCGGCTAATTTGTTTTTTAAGAAACGTCCCAGTTATAACAATTTTTTTAAAATATACCCCTCTTTGATCCCTTTGTCCGACACGAAAATCTGCTCTGAGGCAAACTGTGCGCCTACCGCAGAATAAATCGCCATGGCGGGGGCAATGGTTAGCGCACGTTTTGGCGTGGTTTGGTCAATCACATTTTTGGAATGCTCCGGGTTTTCCGTTATCATTTTTAGCATTTTGTTTACGGCATTAACAGTAAGTGCTGTTTCGTTAAGAAAAATCTTCGCCAATTTTGTGGATGCCCTCACGCCGCCGCCCACAATACACAAGTTTTGCCGCACAACGCCGCAAAATCTTGGCTGGGCGGCGAAAGCTTTTGCTATTGCTTCCTGAATTGCGCAAATTTCCTCTTCGGTTGGAAGAGAACCGCTGACAAAGGCTTTGTAGGCTTTTAACGATCCCCACGGAACAGACAGCGTAGAGATCGGTTGTTTGTTTGAAAACACAATCACCTCGCTGCTTCCGCCGCCGACGTCTGCCATTACGCCGTCTGCACAGGGAAAATCCTCCGCCGCGCCGGCAAAGCTGAACAGCGCTTCCTCTTCGCCGGTTAATACGTCTACCGCTGCGCCGGTGCGCATTTTTATTTCTTTACAAATTTCTTCCGTGTTTTTCGCGTTGCGAATTGCTGCCGTGGCAAACACGTTTAGCTGGCAGCCAAATTCTGCCGCTGTTTCCTGATGTTTTTTTATTGCCGCCTCTGCGGCGCAAATCCCATCCGGCGTTAAGACTCCGTCGTGAATAAATCCTGCCAGGTTGGCAAAAACCGCCGTGTTGCATAGTTGTTTCAGCTGTCCGTTTTCATCGTCGTAAACACCAAGACGAATGGTGTTAGAGCCTGTGTCTGCAACTGCGTACCGCATGGTTCCTCCTTAAGGTTTCACCGGCGTGTAGGGCCTGTAATACGGGGAAAGGGACAAATTTAAGTTATCCAGTTCCTGGGCTACAAAGCCTGCCAGCACTTCTGCACCGTAATATTGAAAATGAGAGTTATCTTCCGTGGCTTCATTTTTGTTATAGCGGGATTGGGTAAACCGTTCGTCGCCGGTAAACCGCGGATCGTTGGGGTTGATAAACAGGAAAATGTCCTTTGAGTCCTCCTCGCCAAGGGTGTTTACCAAATCCACAGAGAAATTGAACATGTCAATCAACGGCACACTTAAGTCTGCCGCCAGCTCTCTTGCGGCCTGCGGATACTTACCCAGACTATTTCCGTTGTCATAAATACCATTGTTATAAATCCGTCGTGTAACCGAGGTGAGAATAATCGGAATTGCGCCGCGTTCTTTAGCGCCCTCAACGTATTTTGTCATATAGGTTTTATAGGTTGTGTCCGCGTCGGTATGCAGGTCGCCGTCCTTTTGGTCGTTGTGGCCAAACTGAATGAGCAGATAATCACCCGGTTTAATGGCGGAGAAAATAGTGTCTAAGCGGCCCTCGTCAATGAAGCTTTTGGAGCTTCTGCCGCCCATGGCATGGTTGGACACCGTGACCTTCGATTGGTCGAAATAGCCGCCTAAGGCCTGCCCCCAGCCTGTTTGCGGAAAAAAGCTGTCGCTGTAGTTACACGCGGTGGAATCTCCCGCCACATAAATGACAGGATTGAAGTTCACTTCCTCCGATACCACATAAGAGAATTCTGGTGCAATTGGCTTTAAGCTGGCTAAGGAATTTAAAAAGAACAGCTTAACCACGGCAGTTTCAATATTTTCAGGCAAAGAAGCGCCAAACTCTAATGTAAAGGTTTCATTATATCCTGCACTTTTGGTAATAGACGCCGCTTTGGTGTCGTATAAAACGCCGTTGTCATACACTGCTGCAAGAACTTCGGCGCTTTCAATGGTATCGTCTTTGCAAACAATCTCCGCCCCCGTTACCGTTCCGCCGGATACGGGAATGCTTCTGGGCTGACCGTCGCTTGTTGCAAACAACAGGTTTTTCACGGTGTAGCCATAGTTGTCGGTTTTTATCAGAACGCTGTTATTCACCGTACCGCCGGAAATAGAAAGGGCCTGCAAATCGCCCTCAAGCAATTTCGTTTCCAGCACAGTTCCCGCGGAATAAAGAATCAGCTCTTCGGTCTGTAAATTCGCAATGACAGAAAATTCTCCTGCATTTTCCACCGTAACCGTGTTTGCTCCGCCGAATGAAATGGAAACGGAAGCGTCTCCCTCTGCAATTCCGCCGAACAAGATTCGTTTGCCGCCTGTGGGCAGAGGAACGGTTTTATCACCTGCAATTGTTCCCAGCGGGGTTACATCACCGTCTGCCAAAACCCGCACAGTGAATTTCTTTTCAAGGGCGGCGCCGTCGGTGTCTCTTGTGAGCTTTGCTGTAAGCGTCACGGTTTCGTTATATTTAGGACGGGTAACTTCGCCCGTTCTTGCTATGATTTCAGGTTTGTCGGAAAGAAAAGAGCAGTCGAACACACCGCCAGTTGCGGGCATGTAATTTGCCGGCAGAGAAAGATCTTTTGTAATCATTTCTGCATCTTCGTCCGTAAAGTCGGAAAATACAAGGTTCCTTAAAATATCTTCATTGGAATAGGTCTTCATTTCTTCCTCCAGCGTTTCGGCCAGCTTGTCGCAGTCGTCTTGAACTGTCATGCTTTGATACGCTTCTTTTGCTTCGGAAATGGCCGTGCGCAATTTTTGTGTAAGTTCATTTTCTTCTGCGGCACCTGACAAAAGGATGGAAGCGCATCGGATAGCCGAAACCGCCCTGTCGTCATTGATATGTTCCGTTCCGTCTGCGTCTGTCCGCTGGCCAATATAGTCGCACATGGTCAGGTTGTCCAAATCGCCAAAATATTCTGCTTCGCTCTGAATACCAAATCCAGCAATCCGCCATTCCTTTGCGTTATCCACATATGTGGTATCTAAACACAGCTTTCCGTCCACAAACAGTTTGAACGACCGTGTAAGGCTGCCGGAAGCATCTGTGGGATTGAAAACGGCGCGGATACGGAAGAAATGCTCCGGGTTTTTCGTATAGTCGCCTAAAACGTCAGAAAGGTTCACCTCGCCCAAAATCGCGGAGCCGGACCGGTCATAAACCGTGAGTTTGGTAGCACCGTCAGGCTGGGTAATAAATGTGAGATGCACAATTCTGTTGCCCAAATGAACCGTTCCGGATTTATCGGCGGGATAAAGGCGGATTTTGGTTGGTTTATCCGTTGTTCTGTCCGGCCGAAAATCAAAAGCTACCTCCGCAGTATAACCAGCGCCTGCGCTTGTGTCCTGCAGACTTTCCGACTTGTTGTCAAAGGTCATTACCATGCCGTCCCGATAACCGGCATGCATTTCCATTTGATAATAAGAATCGCCTATGCCAAAAGCCTTGTCACCGGAGGTGTTGGATGTTTTCTCGCCGTCAACCGTTGCTCCTGTCTGGTTAAAAGGTGCAAATAAAAAATTGTTCTGTTCGGCCGTACCCGAAAATAACTCCCGATAGGAACCGCCCTCTGCAAACCCAACGGTGCAAAGAGAAATGGCAGAAAACACAAACGCCAAAAGCAACACTGCTGGTTTTTTAAATTTTAAATTCATAAAAAAACCGCCTTTCATATTGATATTGAATATCTTTATTATACCGGATAGAAAGCGGAGATTCAACTACATATTTTGCTGTTTTGAGCCGCAAAAAGGACAGTTTTTGCCATGAAGGAGACAAACGAAAAGTTTTCGTTATTTTTTTCGTTGACATGGAGAAAGCGGGTGCTATAATAAAAGAAAAATGGTGTAAAGGAGTATTGTATATGCCAGAGGTTACCATAGACTTCACAAAAGAAATCGGCGCAATCAAGCCCATGCACGCGGTGAACAACGGGCCAATCAAAGCAAAATCGGACCAGACAAGGGGAAATTTTGATGCGTATTCCGCAGCAAACATTCCCTATGCCCGGAACCATGATGCATCTTTTTGCAGCAGCTACGGCGGCGAACATGCAGTAGACATCAGTGCCGTTTTTCCCGATTTCGTCAGTGACCCTGAAAATCCTGATTCTTATGATTTTGTCTTAACAGACGAATATTTAAAAACAACTTTAGACGCGGGAACGAAAATTTTTTATCGTCTGGGCAGCAAAATTGAACACTGGAGCAAAAAATATGGCACGCTGCCGCCAAAGGATTTCCAGAAGTGGGCGGTTATATGCGAACACATTATCAAGCACTATAACGAGGGCTGGGCAGACGGCTTTCATTGGGACATTGACTATTGGGAAATTTGGAACGAGCCGGATTTAGACCCAGATGACTCAGACAACAAGCGCACCTGGGGCGGCACGGCGGCGGAGTTTTATACGTTTTATGCGGTTGCGGCGCGCCACTTAAAATCACGGTTTCCGCACCTTAAAATCGGCGGCCCTGCGCTGGCGGGACAAACGGGCAAATGGCTGGACGGATTTTTGGCCTCTTTAACTAAAAACGGCGGCCGCGTTCCTTTAGACTTTTTTTCCTGGCACATTTACACAACCGATCCGAAACGCATTATCGAAATGGCAAACGTAATCCGCGAAAAGCTCAACCGGGCAGGATATGAAACAACCGAAAGCATTTTAAATGAGTGGAATTATGTGGAGGGGTGGACGGACCAGTTCATTCACAGCATTGAAATGATTATTTCCATGCGCGGCGCGGCGTTTACCCAGGCCAGCATGTGCCTGGGACAAAATAGCACCATTGATATGATGATGTATTATGACGCGAGGCCTTGTGCATTTAACGGCTTATTTGATTTTTACACCTACCGTCCGCTGAAAGGCTACTATCCGTTTTTCATTTTTTCAAAGCTTTCAAAAATGGGCACGCAGGTTCAGGCGGACAGTGATTTAGGCGAACTTTATACCGTTGCAGCAAGAGGAAAAGACGGCAAGTGTGCCGCAGTGATTTGCTACTATCCCCAGGACGGAAACGCTGAAAATCAAGCAGTTACCGTCCACACGTCCGGCGGCAAAGGCGGGTTTGATACATTTTTGTTGGACGACGGGCATGATTTTGAGAAGACGGGTATAACGGAATTA
>ERZ773108.859-NODE-859-length-33072-cov-6.056153_pt1 | contig 33072 bp, 29 predicted proteins | sample MGYA00580570_ERZ773108 | MGnify/ENA primary metagenome ERZ773108 (study PRJEB29015, sample SAMEA2737840) | human gut metagenome | biome: human gut; feature: human-associated habitat; material: faeces | place: China | collected 2012 ...
GGCTTGCAGATTGAAGAAACTTCGTTACATTGGTAAGCAGATATTTTCGAATGGAGGACACTATGTTAGAAGAGTTAAAGAAAAAGGTATATGAAGCAAATATGGAACTGCCGCGCAGAGGATTGATCACGTATACTTGGGGAAATGTAAGCGGGATTGATAGAGATACCAGATATTTTGTGATCAAACCCAGTGGCGTAGATTATGATAAGCTGCGTCCGGAAGATATGGTGGTCATGGATCTGGAAGGAAACCGTATCGAGGGAACGCTTAACCCATCATCGGACACGCCAACGCATTTGGAATTGTACAAAAAATATCCGGAAATCGGAGGCGTTGTGCATACACATTCGCCGGAGGCAACTTCGTGGGCGCAGGCAGGACGTGACATTCCATTATATGGAACAACACATGCCGACTATTTTTATGGTCCGATTCCTTGTGCGCGAAGTCTGACACCGGAAGAGATTGGTGGAGAGTATGAGCGTAATACCGGACTTGTTATTATTGAGACATTTGAGCAGAGAGGACTGAATCCAATGCATACGCCGGGCGTACTCTGCACAAACCACGGACCGTTTACCTGGGGCAAGGATGCCCATGAGGCGGTTCACAACGCGGTTGTACTCGAGGAGGTTGCCAAGATGGCGGCGCGCTGCGAGATGATCAATCCGGATGTGAAGGAAGCGCCGCAGTGCCTGCAGGATAAACATTATCTGCGCAAGCATGGCCCGGGGGCGTATTACGGACAGGGGAATTTGTAGTTACTGTTCCCGGGTAGGCACTTTTGAAACCGAAAGTGCCGTAAGAAAACGTGGTGGCAGCAGAAATTTGCCGTATTTAAATACGAAGCCACGGCAAATTCCGTTACTGGGCACATATGCGTGAACAGTAACAATTTGTAAAATATAGATACAAGTATGGAAATAGATGGGACAAGTATGGTATACTTATGCATAGTAGATATAGGAGATACTGGCTATCTATTAAAAATTAGGAGGATATGGGAAATGAAATTTTTTATTGATACCGCGAATGTTGATGAGATCCGTGAAGCGAATGATATGGGTATTATCTGTGGCGTTACCACAAACCCGTCTCTGATTGCAAAAGAAGGTCGTGATTTTAATGAGGTTATCAAAGAGATCACCAGCATTGTAGACGGACCGATTTCCGGTGAGGTTAAGGCTACGACTGTGAAGGCAGAGGATATGATCGCCGAGGGTCGTGAGATCGCTAAGATTCATCCGAACATGGTTGTTAAAATCCCGATGACTACCGAGGGCTTAAAGGCTGTGAAAGCTCTGTCCGCTGAGGGCATCAAGACCAATGTAACCCTGATCTTTACTGCCAACCAGGCACTTCTGGCTGCAAGAGCAGGCGCTACATACGTTTCTCCGTTCTTAGGCCGTCTGGATGACATCTCCACCAACGGTACAGACCTGATTTACGATATCGTAGAGATCTTTGACAATTATCCGGAGATTTCCACCGAGATTATCTGTGCTTCCACCAGACATCCGATGCACATCATCGAGTGCGCGAAGGCTGGTGCTGACATCGCAACTGTTCCGTTCAAGGTTCTGATGCAGATGGTAAAACACCCGCTGACCGATGCTGGTATCGAGAAATTCAAAGCAGATTATGAGGCTGTATTCGGTAAATAAAGAGAAACAATAGGAAATACCTCTTGAACTTCCGAAAAAAGCATGTTATACTAGGTACGATAACATAATAGACTGACTGGAAAGAGTGGACAAAAAAGTCCACTCTTTCTAATTTCATAGAAAGGTGGTGGGGGTGTGGCAAAGGGAGAGCAGTACGAAGCACGGGTAGAGGCGTGGATCACGCCGGTTCTGGAGCAGCATCAGTTTGAGCTGGTTGATGTGGAGTATGTCCGCGAGGTCGGCGTCTGGTATCTGCGGTGCTACATTGACAAAGAGGGCGGTATTACCGTTGATGACTGCGAGGTAATCAGCCGTCTGCTTGGTGAATGGCTGGATAAGGAAGATTTCATCGAGGACAGCTACATACTGGAGGTGAGTTCTCCGGGACTGGGACGTCCTCTGAAGAAAGAGAAAGATTTTGCAAGAAGCATCGGCAAAGATGTGGAGATCCGCCTGTATAAAGCGATCGACAAACAGAAGGAATTTACAGGAACGCTTACGTCCTATGACGCAGATTCTGTGACAATCACGATGGAGGACGGCAGCGAGCGTACATTTGAAAAATCAGAGATTGCTTTGATTCGTTTAGCCTTTGATTTTTAGACGGTAGGAGGAGATAAAATAAAATGAATAAAGAGTTGATTGAGGCAATAAATCTGCTGGAAAAAGAAAACAATATCAGCAAAGATGTTCTTTTAGAAGCAATTGAAAATTCTCTGCTGACAGCATACAAAAACAATTATGGCCGGGCAGATAATGTCAAGGTAAACATCAACCGTGAAACAGGAGATTTTTCCATCGTGGCAGAGCGTGAGGTTGTGGAGACCGTAGAGGATCCGATGACCCAGGTAAGCCTGGCAGAGGCAAAGCTCTTAAACAGCAAGTATGAGCTGGGCGACATCGTTCAGTTCTCTGTCAATTCCAAGGAGTTTGGACGTATCGCCGTTCAGAACGCGAAGAATGTTATCTTACAGAAGCTTCGTGAGGCAGAGCGCAACGCCCTGTATGAGGAGTGGCACTGCAGAGAGAAAGATATCGTAACGGGTATCGTACAACGCTATGTAGGACGCAACATCAGCATCAACTTAGGCAAGATCGACACGATCTTGAACGAGAGTGAGCAGGTAAAGGGCGAGGTATTCAAACCGACCGAGCGTATCAAACTGTATGTCATCGAAGTAAAAGAGACACAGCGCGACCCGCGTATCACCGTATCCAGAAGCCATCCAGATCTGGTAAAACGCCTTTTTGAGTCTGAGGTTGCCGAGGTCCGAGACGGTACCGTAGAGATCAAGGCGATCGCACGTGAGGCAGGTTCCCGTACGAAGATGGCAGTCAGCTCCAACGACCCGAACGTCGATCCGGTCGGTGCATGTGTCGGCTTAAACGGCGCGCGTGTCAGCGCGGTTGTCAATGAGCTGCGCGGTGAGAAGATCGATATCATCAACTGGGATGACAACCCTGCATTCCTGATTGAGAACGCGTTAAGCCCGGCAAAGGTTATCCTGGTTGCAGCAGATGAGGAAGCACGCGAGGCACAGGTGATCGTTCCGGATTACCAGCTTTCTCTGGCAATCGGTAAAGAGGGGCAGAATGCACGCCTGGCAGCCCGCCTGACCGGCTTCAAGATTGATATCAAGAGCGAGACACAGGCAAGAGAGTCCGGTCTTTTAGATGAGCTTGAGAGCGGTTATGAGGAAGGCTTCGAGGGCTACACCGATGACCCGCTGATCAGCGTGGCAGAGGAAGACGCAGCCGAGGCAGCAGAAAATGAGACGGCTGAGGGCACAGAAGAGCCGGCAGCGGAGCAGGAATAATCCTGACAGATAATGTGCGGGGATGCTGATTTCGGGCGGAACGAGCAGATTTGGCAGAAAGAAAGCAGCAGAACCGGGATTTGACAGAAATGGAAGTGATAGACAGTGGGAGCAAAGAAAGTGCCGCTCAGACAGTGCATCGGATGCGGAGAAATGAAGAGCAAAAAAGAAATGATCCGCGTTTTAAAGACAGCCGACGATACGATCGAGATTGACGCGACAGGCCGTAGGAATGGACGCGGCGCCTACCTCTGTCCTTCGATGGACTGCTGGAAAAAGGCGGTAAAGAGCAAAGGACTGGAGCGGTCGCTCAAGATGGCGATTCCGAAGGAAGTCTATGAGGCGCTGGAAAAGGAGATGGAGCAGTTTGGAGAATCGTAAAAAGGTGCTGAATCTTCTGGGACTGGCGACGCGCGCCGGTAAGACGGCAAGCGGCGAGTTCATGACCGAGAAAGCGATCAAGAGTGGAAAAGCGTATCTGGTGATCGTTTCAGAAGAAGCGTCAGACAATACAAAAAAGATGTTTGAAAATTCATGTGCATACTACAAGGTTCCCGTGTACCAGTTCGGCATGAAAGAAGAGCTGGGACACGCGATGGGAAAAGAGATGAGAGCGTCTCTGGCCGTTTTGGATTCCGGTTTTGCAAAGGCGTTAAGAGAGAAGTTAGATGATTAACGCTTTTCTGGGCGGGCTCTTTTAGGAGCTTATGCAGAACGGGAAGGCAGTGCCGGAACGGAGGTAGCAAAACATGAGAGTTAATGAGTTGTCAAAACAGATTGGCAAATCAAATAAAGAAGTTTTAGAGATACTGCAGAAAAATCATTTTGACGTAAAAAGCCATTCTTCCAAGGTGACGGAGGAACAGGCAGAAGCAGTCAGATGTTTCCTTGCAGGAGCAAAGAGACAGACGACAGCGTCAAAGACAGATACAGGAAAGGCGGAAACAAATCGAGTGGAAGATATAAAGAAAGAGCCGTTAGAGGCAGAGAAGAAAGAGGCGGAGAAGACAACTGAGCCGCCGAAAAAGCGGATTGCAGCGGTTTATCGTCCGCAGAACAGCGTACAGAGAGGAAGCCGTCCGGCAGGCAAGGCCAATACAGGAAACGCAGCCAAGACCGGCGCACCGGCAAGCCGTCCGGCAGCAGCAAGTGCAGAGCAGACCGCAGAGCCGGCTAAGAGCGCAGCTCCAGCGGAGAACCGTGATGGACAGAGAAGCGGCTATCAGGGAAACCGCGACGGCCAGAGAAGCGGCGGCTATCAGGGAAACCGCGATGGACAGAGAAGCGGCGGCTATCAGGGAAACCGTGACGGCCAGAGAAGCGGCGGCTATCAGGGCGGCCGTGATGGTCAGAGAGGCGGACGCGATGGACGCGGCGGTTTAAATATTCCGAAGCCATCCTTCGACAGCCCGGTTGTACAGAAACCGCAGAACAACAAGCAGAATAAGAATAATTACAAGAACGATAAATATAGCAAGATCGACCATGAGGAAGAGATGCACTCCAAGGGAAGAGGCGGAAAGAACGTAAAGAGCGCTGTTCAGCCGCCGCAGAAGAAGGAGGCAAAGGTTGAGGAGATCAAGACAATCACGATCCCGGAGGTAATCACCATCAAGGAGCTCGCAGACAAGATGAAACTTCAGCCGTCTGTGATTGTAAAGAAGCTCTTTTTACAGGGCAAGGTTGTCACCATCAATCAGGAAGTAGATTACGAGCAGGCAGAAGAGATCGCGATGGAGTTTGACGTACTCTGTGAGAAAGAGGTCAAGGTTGACGTCATCGAGGAACTTCTGAAAGAGGAAGAAGAGGATGAGAAGGACATGGTAACCCGTCCGCCGGTTGTATGCGTTATGGGTCATGTCGATCATGGTAAAACCTCCCTTCTGGATGCAATCCGCCAGACCAATGTAACTGCAAAAGAGGCAGGCGGTATCACCCAGCACATCGGTGCGTACATGGTAGAGATCAACGGACAGAAGATCACATTCCTCGATACGCCGGGACATGAGGCATTTACCGCAATGCGTATGCGTGGTGCAAAATCCACTGATATTGCAATCCTCGTTGTTGCAGCAGATGACGGTGTTATGCCGCAGACCATCGAGGCGATCAACCATGCGAAGGCAGCAGGTGTTGAGATCATCGTAGCGATCAACAAGATCGATAAGCCGAGTGCCAATATCGAGAAGGTAAAACAGGAGCTTATCGAGTACGAACTGGTTCCGGAGGACTGGGGCGGCAGCACCATCTTCGTTCCGGTATCTGCACATACCAAGGAAGGTATCAAGGAACTGCTTGAGATGATCCTTCTGACCGCAGAGGTTAAAGAGTTAAAGGCAAACCCGAACCGTAATGCGAGAGGTCTTGTCATCGAGGCGGAGCTGGATAAGGGTAAAGGTCCGGTTGCGACCGTCCTGGTACAGAAAGGTACCCTGCATGTCGGTGATCCGATCGCGGCAGGCGCCTGCTACGGCCGTGTCCGTGCGATGATGGACGATAAGGGACGCCGCGTCAAAGAGGCTGGTCCGTCCACTCCGGTCGAGATTCTGGGTCTTAATGACGTGCCGAACGCCGGCGAGGTATTTGTACAGCCGGAGAACGAGAAAGAGGCAAGAAGCTTTGCAGAAACCTTTATCTCTGAGAGCAAGAATAAGTTAATTGAAGATACAAAGATGAAGCTTTCCCTGGACGATCTGTTCTCCCAGATCAAGGCAGGAAATGTAAAGGAACTTCCACTGATCGTCAAGGCAGACGTACAGGGTTCTGTCGAGGCAGTAAAACAGAGCCTGATGAAGCTGTCCAACGAGGAAGTCGTAGTCAAGGTCATCCACGGCGGTGTTGGTGCGATCAACGAGTCCGACGTCAGTCTGGCAGCCGCATCCAACGCGATCATTATTGGTTTCAATGTGCGCCCGGACGCAACCGCGAAGTCCATCGCAGAGCGTGAGAAAGTAGACGTTCGTCTCTACCGCGTCATCTATCAGGCAATCGAGGATGTCGAGGCAGCGATGAAGGGTATGCTTGACCCGATTTACGAGGAGCAGGTAATCGGTCACGCCGTTGTACGTCAGACCTTCAAGGCTTCCGGCGTTGGTACTATCGCTGGTTCCTACGTCCTGGATGGTAAATTCCAGAGAGGCTGCAAGGCACGTATTACCCGTGACGGCGAGCAGATCTTCGATGGTCCGCTGGCATCCTTAAAGCGTTTCAAGGACGACGTGAAGGAAGTTGCTTCCGGATACGAGTGTGGTCTTGTATTTGAGAAGTTCAACGATCTGCAGGAAGACGATATGATCGAAGCATATGCGATGGTAGAGGTTCCGCGCTAGAAAGGCAGAGGGATTCATGCGTAAAAATAGCATTAAAAATACAAGAATTAACAGTGAAGTACAGAGAGAGCTGAGTTCCATCATCAGCCGTGAGCTGAAAGATCCGCGGATTCATCCGATGACAACGGTTGTCTCCGTGGAGGTAACTCCGGATCTCAAGTACTGCAAGGCGTATATCAGCGTGTTAGGCAACGAGGAAGCGGCGAAGGATACGATCCAGGGACTGAAAAGTGCTGTCGGATTTGTCCGCACCCAGCTTGCAAAACGCATTAATTTACGGAATACGCCGGAAATTACATTTATTCTCGATCAGTCGATTGAGTACGGTGTACACATGACCCGCCTGATCGATGAAGTAACTGAAAACCTCAGAGACTCAGAATCGGGAGATGAGGAAGAAAATGAGTAAAAATATCTTAGAGGCGTCACTGGAAGGGGCGGAGCACATCGTACTGCTTGGTCACATCCATCCAGACGGGGACTGTATCGGAACGACTCTGGGACTGCTTAACTATCTGCGGGAGAATTATCCGCAGATAGAGGCAGAACTGTTTCTCGACCATCCGGCTGCTAAGTTTTCTTATATGAATGATTTTGAGAAAATTCATACCGAGATTGTGCCGGAAAAACAGTTTGATCTGTGCATTACGCTGGATGCCAGCGACAAAGAGCGTCTGGGCGGCTACGCGGTCTATTTTGACAGCGCCGTCAAGACACTCTGCATCGATCATCACAGAACCAATACAGGATTTGCAGAACAAAATTACATCATTCCGGATGCAAGCTCCTGCAGCGAAGTGTTATACACGCTTCTTGATGAGGCAAAGATCAGCAGGGAGGCGGCAGAGTGTCTCTATACCGGAATTGTGCATGACACAGGTGTATTTAAGTACAATTCAACGACCCGGAAAACGATGGAAATCGCGGGCGCGCTGATGGAAAAAGGCGTGAACGCGGCGAAGATCATCGACGACAGCTTTTACCGCAAGACCTACGCACAGAACCAGATTCTCGGAAAAGCGCTGCTTGGCAGTACACGGATTCTGGATGGAAGATGTATTTTCAGTGTAGTTTCCCAGAAAGAAATGGAGTTTTACGGTGTCGATACGAACGATCTGGATGGTATTATCGATCAGCTCCGGATTACCGAAGGAGTGGAATGTGCCATTTTCATCTATGAAAAGGCGTTCAACGAGTACAAGGTCAGCCTTCGTTCCAACGACTATGTCGATGTGAGCAAGGTGGCGGCGTATTTCGGCGGCGGCGGACACATCCACGCGGCGGGCTGCACGATGCAGGGACATCCGAGGGATGTGATCAACAACCTGACGGGACATATTGAGAAACAGATGGATGCCCGTAGGGAGGAATAGGAGGTTCTGTTGCTGATTGCGCTGCCTGCTTTCAGGTGCACAGCGCATGGACGGTAATAGTTCTGATTTTTTAGGAGATTTTATGTTTCACGGTGTGATAAACATTTATAAAGAACCGGGGTTTACGTCCCACGATGTGGTGGCGAAGCTCCGGGGCATTTTGAGACAGAAAAAGATCGGTCATACGGGTACGCTCGATCCGGCAGCGGAGGGCGTACTCCCTGTATGTCTGGGGAAGGGCACGAAGCTGTGCGACCTTTTGACGGATAAGAGAAAGACGTATCAGGCAGTTCTTTTGCTGGGAACCGAAACCGATACGCAGGATACGACAGGAACGATTCTTTCGGAGAAACCGACGGAACAGCTGACAGAACCGGCAGTCCGCGGGGCGGCGGAGAGCTTTGTTGGTCCGTATATGCAGGTACCGCCGATGTATTCGGCGCTTAAGGTCAACGGAAAGAAGCTCTACGAGCTGGCGAGAGCCGGAAAAGAGGTAGAGCGGGCAGCACGTCCGGTGGAAATCTATGATCTTCAGATAGATGCGATGGAACTGCCGCGTGTGACGATGACCGTGACCTGTTCCAAGGGAACCTACATCCGTACCCTGTGCCATGACATCGGTGAAAAGCTGGGATGCGGCGGCTGTATGGAAAAACTGATCCGCACCCGCGTCGATCGATTTGTGATCGGGGACAGCCTGCGCCTGTCCGAGGTGGAAGCGCTGGCGAAAGCCGGTCAGATCGAGGATAGGATCGTGCCGGTGGATGGAATGTTTGAGGACTGCCCGGCGTATGTGTCGGAGAGCGAAGTTCTGGATAAGCTGCTGCAGAATGGAAATCCATTCCCGAAGGGGCTGGGACCGAGAGACGGCTGCTTAGTGCAGATCGGAAGCAGTTTGGCTGAACACCAGGTTTCTGCGGATGGAAACTCAGAGATGGTACTTCCAGATTCTGGAATCATCCGCGTCTATGACAGCGCAAACCAGTTTATCGGTCTCTATGCCTATCAGCCGGAGAAGAAACAATGGAAACCACGTAAGATCTTTCTGGGAGGAGAGTAAGATGCAGTATTTTGCCGGAACCAGAGAATTTCAGATAAAAGAGCCGACTGCGGTCACGATCGGTAAGTTTGACGGTCTTCACAGAGGGCATCAGAAGCTGCTGCGGGAAGTGATGCGGTATCGGGAAAAAGGATATAAACCAGCGGTGTTTACCTTTGAGACGGCACCGGGAACCTTGATCCGGGGAAAGCTGCAGACGATGATCACGACCAACGAGGAGCGCGAGGAGAACCTGCGCGAGGCGGGGGTGGAGTATCTGGTGGAATATCCGTTCAACCAGGAAGTCGCACATATGGACCCGGAACAGTTTGTTGCCGAGATTCTGGTCGGCAAGATGGGCGCAAAGGCGATCGTGTCCGGTCCGGACTGCCATTTTGGCTACCAGCGGAAGGGCGATGCTGAACTGCTTCGGAAACTGGCACCGAAATATGGATATGAGGTATCGATCGTTGAAAAGGCGATGGATGGAGAACGCGAGATCAGCAGCACCTATATCCGGGAAGAGCTGGAGAAGGGAAATATCCGCAAGGCGAATGAACTGTTGGGATACGAGTACCGGATCAGCGGACAGGTGGTACACGGGGAGCATTTAGGTTCCACCCTAGGGTTTCCGACGGCGAATATCCTGCCGGGAATCCAGAAACATCTTCCAGCGTTCGGGGTATATCTCTCCCGGACGGTGATTGATGGTGTTTCTTATGGAAGTATCACAAATATTGGAAAAAAACCGACGATTGCCGGGGAACGACCGGCGGGTGCGGAGACATATATCTATGATCTGGATGAAAACCTGTATGGGAAAAAGATAGAGGTTCATTTTTTAGATTTTATGCGGCCGGAGATGAAATTTTCCGGGGTGGATGAGTTGAAGATGCAGGTTTTGAAGGATAAAGAAACCGGGAGAAAAATGCACGGAGCGGAACGATGAGAGTTCAGCTTCGTGCATTTTTTAAATATGATTCAGGTAGGCAGCTGCTTCCTCTGCCGCCAAATGGATATATTCATTCATTGGTAAATTCTGTGTTCCTACTAAAATATGGCGGCAATAGGAGCTTCCACTGACAGGAATCAGGATTTTCTGGGCGCGGCTTTGTCCGATGGCGGCTGCCATGGCGGGGGTGATTTCTCCTAAGAGGGAGTCTGCAATGACGATGCCGATTGGTCCGATGATTAGGTCGGCATCTCGGCAGGCGACGAGAACGGGGTTTTCTCCGGTGGCGCCCATGGCAGCTCCGGCTTTCATCATCGCGGCAGTGGCAGTAGTGTTGGCACCGAGCGCGAGAAGCGGCTGTCCGGGACAGAGTTTCTGGATTTCTTCTACGAGGGCGCGCCCCATGCGTCCGCCCTGACCGTCGATGATGACAACTTTTTTCATAATGGATAACCCCTTTCCTTTTCGTAGGATTTTCGTAGGACAAGATAATAAAAAAGAATGTGCCTTGGCACATTCTCGCGCAGGAACGAAAATAAGAGGGTCTAAATCTGCCTTTTGGACAAAATAAACACCCCAGTATATCTTTACTATAATATCATACATTTTGAAAAAAGAAAAGCAAAAAAGATCGATTTTTGTAAAATTTTTTGTTTACAAATAAAGCGCTTTCTATTATAATGCTGATAATGGCTAACTGGGGTCTGGCAGAGCTGCGATTGGCGGAGGCTGTCAGGGTGACGGAAGATCAGACAGACGCGCGTGAAGGCACCGCGGAGGTGCTTGATTTTTAGTTGATCCGGGAGGCCGCTTTTTTAAAGCCAAAAAACAGCAGACAATGAGAGGGAGAAAACATGAGGAGAAATGACATTCACAAAGTATTGATTATCGGTTCCGGTCCAATCATTATCGGACAGGCGTGTGAGTTCGATTATTCGGGAACACAGGCGTGCAAGGCACTGAGAAAACTCGGCTATGAGATTGTGCTGGTCAATTCCAATCCGGCTACGATTATGACGGATCCGGAGACAGCAGATGTGACTTATATTGAGCCGCTGAACGTAGACCGTCTGACTCAGATCATTGAAAAAGAGCGCCCGGATGCGCTGCTCCCGAACCTGGGTGGACAGTCCGGACTGAACCTCTGCTCCGAATTGGCAGCAGCAGGTGTTCTGGATAAATATGATGTTAAAGTAATCGGCGTTCAGGTTGATGCTATCGAGCGTGGTGAGGACCGTATCGAGTTTAAGCATACAATGGAAAGCCTGGGCATCGAGATGGCTAGAAGTGAGGTTGCCTACAGCGTTGAGGATGCACTGGCAATCGCAGATAAACTGGGTTATCCGGTTGTTCTTCGTCCGGCTTACACCATGGGCGGCGAAGGCGGCGGTCTTGTATATAACGTAGAAGAACTGAAGACCGTGTGTGCAAGAGGCCTGCAGGCCAGCATGGTTGGTCAGGTTCTGGTAGAGGAGTCTATCCTTGGATGGGAAGAGCTTGAGCTGGAAGTTGTCCGCGATGCGAAGAACAACATGATCACTGTCTGCTTTATTGAAAATATTGATCCGCTGGGCGTACACACCGGAGATTCCTTCTGTTCTGCTCCGATGTTAACCATTTCGGAAGAAGTACAGAAACGTCTGCAGGAGAAATCCTACAAGATCGTAGAAGCAATCCAGGTAATCGGCGGTACCAACGTACAGTGGGCACACGATCCGAAGACAGACCGTGATATTGTTATCGAGATCAACCCGAGAACCTCCCGTTCGTCCGCCCTGGCATCCAAGGCAACTGGTTTCCCGATTGCACTGGTATCAGCGATGCTGGCAACCGGTATGACTCTGGATGAGATTCCATGCGGCAAGAGCGGCACTCTGGATCAGTATGTTCCGTCCGGCGACTATATTGTTATCAAGTTTGCACGCTGGGCATTTGAGAAGTTCAAAGGCGCAGAGGACAAGCTGGGAACCCAGATGAAGGCAGTCGGCGAGGTTATGAGTATCGGAAAGACCTACAAAGAGGCATTCCAGAAGGCGATCCGAAGCCTGGAGAGAGGCCGCTACGGTCTTGGTCATGCGAAAGACTTCGATAAGAAGACAAAAAAAGAACTGCTTGCGATGCTGCATGTTCCGAGCAGCGAACGTCAGTTCATTATGTACGAGGCACTTCGTAAGGGCGCTACCGTAGACGAGCTGTTCGAATTAACCAAGATTAAACATTACTTCATCCAGCAGATGAAAGAACTGGTAGAAGAGGAAGAAAGCCTGATGCAGTATAAGGGCGAGGTTCCGCCGGTTGAGGTTCTCCGCCAGGCGAAGCTGGACGGTTTTGCAGATAAATATTTAAGCGAGCTGTTAGGCGTTACAGAGGAAGAGATCCGCGATGCAAGAACCAAAGAAGGTATCGTAGAAGGCTGGGAGGGCGTACACGTAAGTGCCACACCGGATTCTGCATACTACTTCTCAAGCTACCATATCAAGGATCAGAGTCCGTGCAGCGACAACAAGAAGATCATGATTCTGGGCGGCGGTCCGAACCGTATCGGTCAGGGTATTGAGTTCGACTACTGCTGCGTACATGCAGCTATCGCTCTGAAAGAGCTTGGATTTGAGACAATTATCGTTAACTGCAACCCGGAGACCGTATCTACTGACTATGATACCTCCGATAAACTGTATTTCGAGCCGCTGACTCTGGAAGATGTATTAAGCATCTACCACAAAGAGAAACCGCTGGGCGTTATCGCACAGTTTGGTGGCCAGACACCGCTGAACCTGGCAGCAGATCTGAAGAAATATGGTGTCAACATTCTGGGTACAACTCCGGAAACCATCGACATGGCAGAGGATCGTGACCTGTTCCGTGCGATGATGGATAAACTGCAGATTCCGATGCCGGAGTCAGGCATGGCAGTTACCGTTGATGACGCATTAGAGATTGCGAATAAGATCGGTTACCCGGTTATGGTTCGTCCGTCCTATGTACTTGGCGGCCGCGGCATGGAGGTTGTTCATGACGATGAAGCGATGACCTTCTATATGAGAGCAGCTGTCGGCGTAACTCCGGACCGTCCGATTCTGATTGACCGTTTCCTGCATCATGCAACCGAGTGTGAGGCAGATGCTATCAGCGATGGCGAGAACGTATTTGTTCCGGCTGTTATGGAGCATATCGAGCTGGCAGGTATCCACTCCGGTGACTCCGCTTGTATCCTTCCGTCCAGAAATCTGACCAAGGATCAGGTAGAGACAATCCGTGATTACACAAGCCGTATTGCAAAAGAGATGCACGTTGTAGGTCTGATGAACATGCAGTATGCAATCGAGGACGGCGAAGTATACGTGTTGGAGGCAAACCCGAGAGCATCCCGTACCGTGCCGCTGGTATCTAAAGTATGCAACATCAAGATGGTAAAACTGGCAACGGATATCATGACTTCCTACTTAACAGGCCGTCCGTCACCGGTTCCGGCACTGAAAGAGAAGAAGATTCCGCACTACGGTGTTAAGATGCCGGTATTCCCGTTCAAGATGTTCCCGGAGGTTGACCCGGTACTTGGACCGGAGATGCGTTCCACCGGTGAGGTTCTTGGTATGTCCACCAGCGTTGGTGAGGCTATCTACAAGGCACAGGAAGCAACCCAGACACGTCTTCCTTCCTCAGGAACTGTCCTCCTGAGTGTCAATGACAAGGATAAGATAGAGCTTATCGAGGTTGCAAGAGGCTTCTACGAGTGTGGCTTTACCCTGATGGGTACAGGCAGAACCTGTGATGTGATGGTAGCAGCAGGACTTCCGGCTGAGAAGGTATGCAAGATCAACGAAGGCCGTCCGAACATTTTAGATAAGATTACCAACGGAGAAGTGGCAATCATTATCAATACCCCGAACGATAAGAAGGGCAGAGGCGATGACAGCTACATCCGTAAGGCAGCTGTAAAGGCGAAGATTCCGTACTTCACCAACATGGCAGCAGCAAAGGCTACCGTACAGGCTCTGAGAAGTATCAAGAAGAACGGACATCTGGAGGTTAAGTCCCTGCAGGAGTTCCATAGCGAGATTCAGTAAATAAAAATAAAAGGGTAAAATCCATTGTTACAGAGTCGTTTCAGTGGATTTTACCGTGACAGTGAATTAATTGAGCTGTTATAGAAAAGAGCGTCTGCCCGGCTGTGAATGCGGGGCTGGCGCTCTTTTAATTGCAGATAGGAATTTTCTGAACTGAAAATTCCGTATGATATCGTATCGATAGCAGATTTTGCCGATTTGAAATGCGAAGCATCGGTAAAATCCCGTTGATGTGCACGGAATGAGTGAGCAGCAACGAATATGCCAGCTTTGCTGACCAGAATCACGCGCCAAGTCTCACGGACGTTCGACTTGAAATACGAGATGCAGCAGCCATGCGCCCAAAATGATTGAAAGCACATACACCGTGTTTCCGGCAAAAATTCCAAATTTAGCAGCGATCTGGGAGTACACAATCTGCGTGGTCGCGTAGTACGGCGTGATATAAAACATATCCGCGTTTCCATACGGATGTGAGGTAACATTGATGATGGTTGCGATGACGCATCCGACCGCAAATACAGCTGTAGACTGCCAGAATCCTTTGGCGGTTGGCAGCACCATGCGGGAAAAGGCGATGAGTAGCCCGATGAAGATCAGAAGGATATGCCAGATAAATCCATGCAGGGTCAGCGTCCAGTACGGGTGCATCAGACCGGACGGATCGACGAACACCATGACGGCACCGAGCAGGTTGTAATTATACATAAAAGTGCAAAAAATACGTTGATATTTATGCGGAACAAAGGGCAGTAGCAGGCAGAGGTACATCGGCAGGCTGCAGAGCTGGAATGGAAAATACCACCAGTCGTAGTGCCGGTTGTTTTCTATGTAATAGAGAAAAAGCTGTTTGTAGACCTCGGAAAATGCCAGAAAAACACCGCAGGCAAAGAGCAGATGCAGACGGAACGCTTCGGAGCGCGTCCGCAATTTCCATGCGGCAAAGGCGGCGAGCAGGATGCCGATCAGCATAAATGCTAAATGAAAGGGAGACCAGACTGCGGGCGGTGTCATGGACCAGGCAGTTAAGGTAAGTAGACGGGAAATCATAAAAAGCCTTCTTTCGTAATAAAACCTAAGGAATGGTTCCGTATCTTGTGAATCAGGTGCGATTTCTTTGTTTCATGGGAAACTGTGTCCTATGAAACAAAAAACGCGAAACCGATGCCCAGTACAGAGAAAACGGTACAGAATAGTTATAGTACGAAATATTAGATTTGCCAAGAATTAACAACCAGATCTGTCCGTAATAAGACGATGGGAGATTTACATATTTGCAATTTTTTTCTTTCCAAAGCTGCAAGTTGACAAGCGCTGCCAATTTCCTATATTCTGTAGATATAAGAATCGAGTAAATGATACGGGAGATATACCATGAACCAAAATGAAACTCAATGGGATAGATTTCTGAAAATCCGAACAAGCGGCAGAGACGATTCGCATGCGGATCAATACCGATACCCATACGAACCGACGGCATACGTGGTTCTGGAACGGTTGGCGAACAGCGGATTAATTCGGAAGAATAATACCTTATTGGACTATGGGACCGGCAAGGGAAGAGTCTGTTTTTACTTGTCCTATCAGACAAGGAGTAAAACAATCGGAATCGAATACGATGAACGTATTTATCAGGGGGCAGCAGAAAATAAGGAGACGGCAGTGTCCGGAAACCGTACTTCCTTTATCTTAAGCAGTGCGGAGAACTATGAGCTTCCTTCAGAAGTGGACCGGTGTTATTTTTTCAATCCATTTTCGGTAGAGATATTGCACTCTGTTCTTGCCAGGATATATGAGTCCTATTACGAAAATCCGAGAGAGATACTGCTGTTTTTTTATTATCCATCGGAGGAATATATCAGTTGTCTGATGACGGAGGAACAGCTAATGTTTTATGATGAGATTGACACATCGGATTTGTTTCCGGGCGAGGACAAAAGAGAACGGATTATGATATTTGAGGTGATTTTATGAAGCTTTTATTTAAACAGCGGTTATTTTCGTGGTTTGACAGTTATGATATTTATGATGAGTTTGGCAATACAGTATATGTGGTAAAAGGCCAGTTGTCCTGGGGCCATAAGTTGGTGATATATGATGCAGACGGCAATGAAATTGGAATGGTTGTTCAGCGTGTACTGACATTTCTGCCAAAATTTGAGATATATAAAAAAGGCACCTATATCGGATGCTTGAGTAAAGAATTCTCTTTCCTGATGCCGCATTACAATATTGATTACAATGGCTGGCATATCGACGGTTCGATTATGGAATGGGATTATAATATCCTCGATCAAAGGGGATATTCGGTTGCCAGTGTCAGCAAAGAGCTGTTCCATATGACGGACACGTATGTGATTCAGGTAAATGAGCCGGAATATGCATTGGATGCATTGATGTTTGTGCTGGCGATCGATGCGGAAAAATGTTCGAGGAAGTAAGAAAGGGTGCGTCTGCTTTTGGATACAAGAGCACCGAGGTATTCTTGAATGATTTAATATATTCAGGATAGAAATGTTGATACGACATGCTACAGACGGAAATTTATATCTGTATGACATGGTGAACATAAAAAAAGAAACGAGCACCCCGCTTGAGCAATAGCTGTACGGTAACAAACCCATTTCTTGATTATATGATACATTGAACAGTATTAAATGTCAACGAAAAAAAGCATAAGAAATCTCAATGAAAAGCCAGCCAAGCTATTCATCGGAAAGACCATAGAAAAGCCAGGTTCAGATACACCAGTCTTTGGCAGTTGAGTGAAAATAAAATCGCTGTAACCTTTGTATTTGCTGGGGTGCAGCGATTTTTGTTGCTGTTGCAGACTATAGTATTTTTTTCTTCCTTGTCCATTTTTGGAATTGTTCTCATTTTACTGTTCGTTATGAATTGATAATCCGTTCGGAAACTGGAAACATTCTTCGAGATGTCATCTGCTTTCATTTACTTTCAAAATTTCACCAACCGCATCATCCAGAAGATCCGTACATACGGAGTAAGAAGTGCTGCCATTTGCTTTCGTGTAGGAATGACAAATATAAAAAGTCTCTGCGTTTTTTGATTATGCAACTATTAAACTCCCGTGCCAAGAATTAACAACCAGATCTGTCCGAAACTGGAACCGTACAAATTGGAAAAGAATGCATAATCATACAAAACCATGTAAAAAACAGGAATTCAGGCTTGATTATTTATAAAAATGCGGTATAATGTATTCCTAGATACAGTAATAAAAGTAAGAATATTCGTATTTACTGCATAAAAATACAAAAGCAGCGAATAGAAATGAGGAGGAATTTATTATGAAAAAGAAATTAGCAGCAATCGCTATGGCAACTGCTATGGCAGCATCGTTAGCAGCATGCTCTTCCAAACCGGCAGAGACAACCGCAGCCGCAGAGGAGAATGAGGAGACAACCGCAGAGGCAGCAGAGGGCAGCGAAGCAGCAGAAGCTGGCGACAGCGCATTTGCAGGAAAGACTCTGGTTATGTCCACCAACGCTGAGTTCGCACCGTATGAGTACCACGATGGAAATGATATCGTAGGTATCGACGTAGATATTGCAAACGCTATCTGCGAGGATATGGGAGCATCTCTGGAAATCACCGACGTAGCATTCGATTCTATCATCCCGGAGGTTCAGTCTGGCAAAGCTGATTTCGCAGCAGCAGGCATGACTGTTACCGAGGATCGTCAGACCCAGGTGGATTTCTCTGACACTTACGCAACCGGCGTTCAGTCTGTTATCGTAACCGAGGACAGCGACATCAAATCCCTGGATGATTTAAAGGGCAAACAGATCGGTGTTCAGCAGGGTACCACTGGTGACCTTTACTCCACCGATGATTTCGGCGAGGAGAGTGTACAGAGATTTTCCAAGGGCGCAGATGCAGTACAGGCACTGTCCACTGGCAAGATCGATGCAGTTATCATTGACAACAAACCGGCACAGGTATTTGTAGACGAGAATGACGGCTTAAAGCTTCTGGAAACACCGTATGCAGAAGAAGAGTACGCAATTGCAGTTAAGAAGGGCAATACAGAGCTTCTGGACGCTATCAACGCATCCATCGCAAACCTGGAAGAGTCTGGAAAACTGGATGAGATCGTTGCAAAATACATTACCGCTGAGTAATATAAAAGAGAATTGAAATGAATCGTCAGACGGATGGATTCAGGTGATCCGGAAAACACCCGGAGTGTTTCCGGTATCTGACGGAACGGAAAAAGGTTGCTGCAGAATGGCGAAAACACGGTTCGGCGGCAGCCCTTTTTCAAGTCTATATTACCTTACAAGGAGGAAAACAGATTGGAGAAACTCAAGCAGGCCTTATATTTAAACCTGATCAAGGATGACAGGTGGCAGTATCTGACAGGGGGCCTGAAAAATACCCTGATCATCACGTTATTTGCGACCCTGATCGGCATTGCCCTTGGTCTGCTGATTGCGATTGTCCGTGCAACTCACGACAAAACCGGAAAAATGAAATTTTTAAATGGTGTCTGCCAGGTATATCTGACGGTCATCCGGGGAACGCCGGTTGTCATCCAGCTGATGATTTTCTACTACTGTATTTTTGTATCACGTGTATTTGCTGGCGTCTTTGTCGGTGTGATCGCGTTTGGTCTTAACTCGGCAGCGTATGTAGCGGAGATCTTCCGTTCCGGTATCATGTCGATCGACGAGGGACAGATGGAGGCAGGTCGAAGCCTTGGTTTTAACTATGTGCAGACGATGCGCTATATCATTATGCCGCAGGCATTTAAAAACGTACTTCCGGCACTTTGCAATGAGTTTGTTGTTCTTCTGAAAGAGACTTCGGTGGCCGGTTACGTGGCGGTGCAGGATCTGACGAAGGGCGGCGATATCATCCGTTCCAGAACGTATGACGCGTGGACACCGCTTCTGATAGTGGCTGCTGTTTATCTGGCGCTGACGATGATCTTCAACCACTTTGCACAGAATCTGGAAAGGAGCCTGAGAAAGAATGAACGATAAAGTACAAAACGGAGAAGTGATAATTGACATCAAGGATCTTTCCAAGGCATTCGGTGATTTAAAGGTCCTGACTAATATTTCTACCCAGATACGCAAGGGGGATGTTGTCTGTGTGATCGGACCATCCGGTTCCGGTAAATCCACATTTCTGCGCTGCATGAACCTGCTGGAGACCCCGACCGGCGGACACATCTATTTTGAGGGAACGGATATCACGGATCCGAAGACAAACATTGATAAACTCCGTCAGAAAATGGGAATGGTATTCCAGCAGTTCAACCTGTTCCCGCACATGACGATTCTTGATAATATGACGCTGGCACCGATGAAACTGCTCGGACGCCCGAAGGACGAGGCAGAGACAGAGACGCTGAAGCTTCTGGAGCGTGTCGGATTAAAGGAAAAGGCATCCGCCTATCCGGGACAGCTCTCTGGCGGTCAGAAACAGCGTGTGGCTATCGTCCGCGCTCTGGCGATGCATCCGGATGTGATGCTTTTTGACGAGCCAACCTCCGCGCTTGACCCGGAGATGGTAGGTGAGGTATTAAATGTAATGCGCCAGCTTGCCGAGGAGCACATGACGATGGTCGTGGTTACCCATGAGATGGGCTTTGCCCGCGAGGTGGCAAACCGCGTCATGTTCATGGAGGGCGGCAACTTCATCGAAGAAAACGAGCCGAAGGAGTTCTTTGAGCATCCGAAGAGCGAGAGACTGAAGGCGTTTTTGAGTAAGGTGCTGTAAGAAAATTTAATATTAGGAAAAGCCCGGTAGGGAGAGAATGTATAGAACAATTCTTTCTGCCGGGCTTTTTTATGCCTGTAATATCTTTATGCGTTTTCTATTATCCATCTGGTTCTTCTAACTTCCGTTTTGAAAAATGTTTATTTGGAAAGAAAAGTTGTTAAAAAAATTGCAAATATATAAAACCAAATGAAATCTCCCATCGTCTTATTAGTAGAACAGCAGAAAAGGAGGAAGATTCTGAAAAGAAGGCGGAACAGAATGTTGAGACAAAGCTGGACAGTGGGAAGCAGGAGAAAAAAGAGAATGCGGTAGAACGGTCGGTTGAAAATATTAGAACCGATAGCGCTGAGGAAGCACTTCCATATGAGCTCGTGATTGTGGAGGCAGAGAAAAAATAAATCTATAATAAAGGGGAAAGAATTGTGGAAAATGGCAGTTCTTTCCCCTTTTATGGTTTTCACACGCCTGTGCCTACCACGTCACCACCCGGTCAATCACCGTCTGCTGTTCCTGACTCGATTTCATCAGGTAAATCCGGGTTGTTTCGATGCTGTCGTGTCCTAACAGATCCGCCAGCAGGGAAATGTCATTGAACCGTTTCAAAAAATTGATGGCGTAGCGGTGCCGGAAAGAATGCGGGTACATCGTAGCCGGATTAATCTGGTAGCGCTTTGCGATGTTTTTTAACTGCATCTCGATGGCGCGTGCGGAGATGCAGGTGCGGCGGCGGGTCAGGAAGAGAAAGCCGCTGTCGATGCCGTGGGAGGCAAAGTAGGGGATTGCTTCCCGGCAGAGGGAGCGGGGGAAGAACAATCGCCGTATCTTGCCGCCTTTGGAGTAGAGATCGAGATAGCCAAGCTGCAGATCCTCCATTTTGATCTGGCGCAGTTCACTGACGCGAGCGCCGGTGGAGGCGAGAAATCGCACGATGAAATACCAGAAATAATTTTCATCCTTTTTTAGCCGCCGTTTGAGCCGGTCGTAATCTTTCTGGGAGATCACTGTATCAAGGTAGGTGTGCTTCTGCTCCCGGATGGGGCGCAGGCGGTAGTGACCTGTGGGAGTGATGCGGAGTGAATCTGTGGGGGCGGATATGGGGGATTGAAAATTCGCCTTTTCATTATCCAACAATCCTCTGTTTTGCATAAAATCCAGAAACCGGTTCATCCCCAGAATCCGCGTATTCACTGTCGATGGCTTATAACATTCCAGCAGCCAGCGCCGGTGCGACTGCAGGTGCTCGACTGAAAGGCTGTTATAATGCGAAAAAAACAGCCGGACGGAACAGCTGTAGAGCCGGATGGTGATGGCGGCGTGCCCCTGTTTTTCAAGGTAAATGCCAAAGTCGGAAATAAGTGTTTCAAAATTCATATGTGCTTCATTTCCTCCTCTCTACCAGGTGACTACCCGGTTGACAATCTCATACTGCTCGCTGCTGGAACGACGCAGGTAAATCCGGGTTGTTTCGAGATTTTTGTGTCCAAGCAGATCGGAGAGCAGGGAAATATCGCCGCATTTTTCGATAAAACTCTTGGCAAACCGGTGGCGGAATGCATGCGGATGTACCATTTCCGGTGTCATGTGGTAGGAGAGGGCGATGGTTTTGAGCTGGCTGCGGATGCCGCCTGGAGAGATGGGGGAATCGAAGCGGTTGAGGAAGATGGGACCGTGGGATTTGTGGAGAAAGGAAAGCCATTTGAGGGTATCGGTTCGGAGTGACTGTGGGATGTAGATGCGCCGGACTTTATTTCCTTTGGAATAGATGTCCTTATAGCCGGAGAAAATATCTTCTGCCTGGAACTGAATCACCTCGCTGACCCGGACGCCGGTTGCCGCCATGAAACGGATGAGAAAATAGTAAGTGTACCGTTCATCCCGAAGCAGGCAGCGTTTCAGGTATTCATAATCCGCCTCGCTGATCATGTGATCCAGATATGTTTTCTGCTGGATTTTTACCATGGGAAGATGCCCGGGATAGAGCTTTTTAAAATCCAGGTAGGCATTCAAAGCCCGGATCCGCTGGTTGATGGTCTGCGGCTTGTAGTGCTCGAGCAGAAAGATTTTGTATAGCTTTAAATTGGGGTAAGTAATGTCACGGTAATAGGTAAAATACTGCCGTACAGCATAAGTGTAAGCGCGGAGTGTCTCATCGGCAAGGTTGCGCGTGAGCAGGTAGCGGGCAAATTCGTCCGCGGCCTTTTGGGCTCTTGCAGGTGCGGCAGCACGCGTTTGACCGGAAAGGCGTGGAATGGCAGCAGAAGTTTGCCTGGATGAGAGGGGGAGAGTGTGTTTGCTATGAGCAGCGTGTGGAAAAATATGATTTTCTATCATTTGTGGCATAATATGTAGGAACCTTCTTTCTGTATCATTGAGAAACGTCCATTGGCACAGAAAGAAAACTCTGCCGAGGCGTGGAACACACCGGAACGGATGAAAGGATGAAATGGCAGAGAAATCAATCCGGAATGCTGCTGGACGTTACAAAAGTCAATTATACAGGATTTAAAAGAAAGCGGAGAAAAAAGTGTCTCCGGTGTCTTTATCATACGGATACATTCTTTACAGGTTCATCGGTTTCACAGTTGAATTTCTTCATTAATTCCATCAGGCGGCACAGGCACTCGTCCATCGATGCCAGTTCTTCCGGGGTGTAAGCGCGCAGCCCAAACAGGGTGGAAGACAGCATTTCCTGCTTCATCTGGTTCATCATCTCACGACCGGAATCGCAGATGCGGATGTAGACGCGGCGGCGGTTGGCTGTATCGTGGATCCGCTCGACCAGACCGCGTTCCTCAAGAACCTTGATCATATGGGAGAGCTGCTGCTTTGTGATACTCAGCTTGTCCGCCAGCTCAGACATGGTATAGTCCTGATCTGCCCAGCTGTCGAGCGCGATCAGGGCAAAAAATGGAAGCGAGTTGACTTTCATATCATGGCTTGGCTGGTAGTGGCATTTCGCCAGGGAGAGAAAGCCGAGTGCAAACTCCAGGAAGTGGATACCGGTGTTTTTTAAAAGATTTGAATTTTTTTTGCCTGGATTCATAGGAAAACCTCCAAATTTAAATATCAAAGTAATAAAATGCGGTCCATTTCACAAACATAAATTGCAAACAAGGAAACATCAATTTACTTGTACTCTAGCACATCCAGACAAAAAGGTCAACAAATATAAAAAGTAAATAAATATTTACTATTGTGGATTGACAAATAACAAAGAATGCGGTATATGTTAATGTATCACGAAACGATGTGACAGAAACACAGAAAACACCTGTCACAGACTCACAATAAGGAGAACAATCTATGGTAGAGAATACGAACGGAGGCGGAAAGCAGCCGCCCAGAAAATCATTTCTATATTATTATGGACTGGTAATGCTGGTTGTCATGCTGTTAAACATTTTCCTCTTCCCATCCATGATGGATCGGACGCAGGAAGTGCGGTTTGACCAGTTCAGTGAACAGCTGAAAGAGAATAATGTCGATGAGGTGTATGTGACGACGAACAATGAGATCGTCTATACGCTGAAAAATGACGATAAAAACAAGACCTGGAATGTCACCTACAAGACTGGGGAGATTCCGGGGGTAAACCTGTATGAGCTGCTTGATGGAAAAGATGTAAAATACAGTGCGGAGATTAATACACAGGCTTCTCCGCTTCTCAATTTCCTGCTGACCTGGATTCTGCCGCTGATTCTTTTTATCGGAATCGGACAGCTGATGGGGCGTTCGCTGATGAAGAAGATGGGCGGCGCCGGAAATGCGATGACATTCGGCAAGTCCAATGCAAAGATTTATGCGGAATCCGAGACCGGCATCACCTTTGCGGATGTGGCCGGTGAGGAAGAGGCCAAGGATGCACTGAAAGAGATCGTTGATTTCCTTCACAAGCCGGAAAAATATTCGGAGATCGGTGCGGTGCTTCCGAAGGGCGCCCTGTTAGTCGGACCTCCAGGAACCGGTAAAACGATGCTGGCGAAGGCCGTTGCCGGGGAAGCACACGTTCCGTTCTTCTCGATCTCCGGTTCGGAATTTGTTGAGATGTTTGTCGGCATGGGTGCGGCGAAGGTGCGTGATTTATTTAAACAGGCCAATGAAAAAGCGCCGTGTATCGTATTTATCGACGAGATCGATACGATTGGTAAGAAGCGTGACGGCGCCGGCATGGGCGGCAATGACGAGCGCGAGCAGACGCTGAACCAGCTTCTGACTGAGATGGATGGTTTTGACGGCAAGAAGGGTGTTGTCATTCTGGCGGCGACCAACCGTCCGGAATCCCTCGATCCGGCGCTGCTTCGTCCGGGACGTTTTGACCGCCGGATTCCGGTAGAGCTGCCGGATCTGAAAGGCCGTGAGGCAATTCTGAAAGTCCATGGCAAAAAGGTTAAAGTGGATGAGAGTGTGGATTACAATGAGATCGCCCGTGCCACCAACGGTGCGAGCGGCGCGGAGCTGGCAAATATTGTCAATGAGGCGGCGCTGCGGGCAGTCCGGATGGGACGAAAGACCGTGTCCCAGCAGGATCTGGAAGAGAGTGTCGAGACGGTTATTGCCGGATATCAGAAGAAGGATGCCGGTGTTTCCGGGGATGAGAAGAAGATTGTCTCCTACCATGAGATCGGTCATGCGCTGGTAGCGGCGCTGCAGACGCACTCGGCTCCGGTCCACAAGATCACGATTGTGCCGCGAACCTCCGGGGCACTTGGATATACGATGCAGGTGGAGGCGGATCAGCGCTTCCTGATGAGCAGGGAAGAGGCGTTCAACAAGATCGTGACACTGACCGGCGGTCGTGCGGCGGAGGAGCTGATCTTCCATTCTATCACGACAGGGGCTTCGAATGATATCGAACAGGCAACCAAGATCGCCCGTGCGATGGTGACGCGTTACGGCATGAGTGACCATTTCGGCATGGTAGCGCTCGAGACGGTCAACAACGCCTACTTAGGCGGCGATACTTCCCTGGCTTGTTCGGCAGAGACGGCGGCGAGGGTCGATGAGGAAGTGATTGCGCTGGTAAAGAGCGCGTATGAGAAAGCGAAAGCTATTCTTTCCGGGCATGAGGATAAGCTTCATGAGCTGGCAGACTATCTTCTGGATAAGGAGACGATCACCGGTGAGGAGTTTATGAAGATTCTGGAAGAGAAGAAAGAGGATGGCGAGGCAGAGGCTTAAAACAGAGCCGTGTATTATAAGGTGGACGGTTACGTGTTTGCCGAAGTTATAAGAGAAATCAGTTACAGTGAGCAGAGCAGGTATCAGGCATTTTGAAAGGAAATGTCTGGTGCCTGTTTTTGTGTTGTCTGCGTCGAAAAAAGATGCTGGCAGCTGATTTCTCCGATGTTCCCTTCCTGCATATCGGGGGATTACAGGAGGGAAACAGAAATAAGTAAAACTTATGAAAAGAGATTAATAAATATCACAGTAAAAATCAGGCAAATTCCTTGAAAAGCGTCTGTAAATATGCAATAATATTTCCTGTATCGATCCAAATTTTCGGGAATGCGGTTTTATTTTCGGATTTCAGGTTCTGCGAGGGAATTCTGACAAACGATGAGAAAGGGAGAGAACCGCATTCGCAGGCATTCTTAGGAGGAAATGTTATGAGAAAAGTAGTAAGCGTGTTACTGAGCGCTGCCATGGCGCTGTCCCTGTGTGCAGGCTGTTCTTCTTCGTCTTCTGATACAGCAGATACGAAGGCAGCGGAGGAAAAGGGAGCTGACGCGGCAGACACAGAAGCAGGCGAGGCAGCAGAGGGCGTGATGCCGGCAGTTGCTAAAGAGGATCTGAAGGTCGGAGTGATTCATATTGGAAATCCGGCGGATGGTTCCGGTTACAGCTATACGCATGATCAGGGTATCGTAGCGATGCAGAAAGCCGTTGGTCTGGAGGATGATCAGATTATCCGCAAGAACAACGTAGCAGACGATGATCAGACTGCCATCGAGACAGCAATGCGCGAGTGTGTCGAGGAAGGATGCCAGATTATCTTCGCGACAAGCTGGGGCTACATGGATGCATGCGAGGCACTGGCAGAAGAATATCCGGACGTTATCTTCTCCCATGCAACCGGCTACAAATCCAACGGTGTGAACTTTAACAATTATTTTGGACGGATTTATCAGTCCCGTTACCTCACTGGTATCGCGGCTGGTTTAAAGACAGAGAGCAATAAGATCGGTTATGTCGGCGCCTGGGGCAAGGACAATGCCGAGGTTACCGGCGGATGTGACGCATTTGCAATGGGTGTATATTCTGTAAACCCGGATGCAACCGTTTACATCAAGACCACCAACAGCTGGTACGATCCGGAAGGTGAGAAACAGGCAGCCGTAGCCCTGATCAACGAGGGCTGTGATGTCATCGGACAGCACTGCGATACACCGAACCCGCAGCTGGCAGCTGAGGAAGCTGGCGTATTTGGTGTTGGTTACAACTCTGATATGAGCAAGGATGCTCCGAAGGCAGTTCTGACCTCCACCGTTTGGAACTGGGGCGCTTACTATACCAAAGCTGTACAGGATCTGATTGATGGTACATGGACAGGCGAGAACTACTTCGGCGGTCTGGAGGAAGGTCTGGTAGACATTTCCCCGTTATCTGACCTGTGCGTAGATGGTACGCAGGAGGAGATCGATGAGGCACGTGCGAAGATCGAGTCTGGCGACTGGGATGTATTTGACGGCGTGATCGAGTGCAACGACGGAACCACTGTTGGCACCGAGGGCGAGCATATGTCCGATGCAGATATCACAGGCAATATCCACTGGTATTTCAAGAACATCGTAGAGAAATAATCACGGAATTGTATACCTGGAAGCGATGCTGAAACAGGTTCGGAAACGCTTCCGGGTGTTGCAGATTCCAAGAGTATATAACAGATAAAAGGAGGCAGCTTCAAATGGATCCACTTTCATTTGCGGCACCTCTTTTTTCTTTTTTAGGAAATTGATTAAAAAATTGGTTAAATATTCATTTGAGGTGACGATATGACAGAACAGTATGCCATTGAGTGTAGGCAGATCACGAAAGCATTCGGAAGCGTCGTGGCGAACGATAAGATTGATCTGACCGTCCGGTACGGCGAGATTATGGCACTTTTGGGAGAAAATGGTTCCGGTAAGACAACGCTCATGAACATGCTTTCCGGTATCTACCACCCAGATGCCGGTTCGATTCTGGTTGGAGGAAAAGAAGTCTCCATAAATTCGCCGGTAGATTCGAGAAATTTAGGAATAGGTATGATTCATCAGCATTTCAAACTGGTGGATGTGTTCAGTGCGATGGATAATATCGTGCTGGGAACCAAGGGAAAACGGCTGGGAAGAAAGGCGTTGCGGGAAAAAATTGAAGCGCTTGGACAGTCATTTGGACTTGAAATTGAACCGGAGAAAAAGGTCTACGACATGTCGGTCAGCGAGAAGCAGACGGTCGAGATCCTGAAGGTATTATATAGAGGCGCCCAGATCCTGATTCTGGACGAGCCGACGGCAGTCCTGACGCCGCAGGAGACGGAGCGGCTGTTTAAAATCCTGCGCCGGATGCGGGAACAGGGCTGTGCGATTATTATTATTACCCATAAATTAAATGAGGTCCTTTCTATCAGTGACCGTGTCACGATTCTGCGAAAAGGAAAGAGCATCGAGACGGTGGAAACTGCCGGATGTGATGAGAAGAAACTTACGGAGCTTATGGTTGGACGACCAATCAGCTTGAATATCGAGCGCCCGGAGATGGAGAAGAGAGAGACTATTTTGAAGATTGTCGATCTGACCGTCGATAAGAGTGACGGCGGCGTGGCGCTGGATGATATTTCTTTTGAGATTAAAACAGGCGAGATTCTGGGCGTTGCCGGTGTTGCCGGAAGCGGCCAGAAAGAACTCTGCGAGACGCTGACCGGGTTGATGGACGCGAAAAAGGGCGCTATTTTGTACCGTAAGGAAAATATCATCGGTAAGACTCCGGCGGAGATCATCCGCCTCGGAATCAGTATGAGTTTCGTGCCGGAGGATCGTCTCGGCATGGGACTGGTTGCTTCAATGGGTATGGTTGATAATATGCTGCTCAAGTCCTATTCGGAAGGGAAAGGATTGTTTGTAGACCGGAAACCGGCGAGGGAGATGGCAGAACGCCTGATCGGAGAACTGGGAATCGTGACGCCGGGCGTTGATACGCCGGTGCGTATGATGTCGGGGGGCAATGTCCAGAAGGTACTTTTGGGACGTGAGATTGAGTCGAGCCCGCAGGTGCTGATCACGGCTTACCCGGTGCGAGGGCTTGATATTAATTCTTCATATCTGATTTACGATCTCCTGAACCAGCAGAAGAAAAAGGGCGTGGCGGTTGTCTATATCGGCGAGGATCTGGATGTGCTTCTGGAGCTTTCAGACCGGATTATGGTACTCTGCCATGGAAAGATCACGGGTATCGTGGATGCGAAGAAGCTCACAAAAGAACAGCTGGGACTGATGATGACCGGTACCGAGGCGGGCGAGCTGGGGCTGGATAAGAGTATGGCATCCGAAAAGAAGGAGGAACAGGCATGAAAGAACCGTGGATCCGCGTTGTAAAAAAGGCGGAACTTGGAAAAAGAGAAACATTGATCCTCCGTCTGGAGGCGATCGTGCTGGCTCTGGTGGCAGGCGGATTCTTTATCCTGCTGATTGGGCAGAATCCATTTGTCATTTATCAGACGATTGTAACCGGAGCGCTGCGAAGCGAGATGGCGATACAGGCGACGGTCAAAATCATGATTCCACTTTTGATTGCGTCGCTGGGCGTGACGCTGGCATTTAAAATGAAATTCTGGAACATCGGAGCTGAGGGACAGATCATTATGGGCGGTATTTTTGCCTCGTATTTTGCCCTGTTCCATGCGAACTGGAATCACTGGCTGCTGGTGATCGTGATGTTTTTGGCAGGCGCGATCGGCGGAGGTCTGTGGGGACTCATTCCGGCGTGGTTTAAGACCCGGTATGATACGAACGAGACGCTGTTTACGCTGATGTTAAACTATATCGCGCTGAATGTCATCGTATTTTTGAGAGAGGGCGCATGGCGTGACCCAGGTTCCCAGGGATATGCGAAGATTGCCCGTTTCAATAAGAATGCGGCGCTCGATAAGGTGTTCGGCATCCAGTTCGGCTGGGTGATTGCGCTGATTCTTGTGGCAGTGATAGCGGTTTACTTAAATCGTTCCAAGCAGGGATATGAGATCAGCGTCGTGGGAGAGAGCCAGGAGACAGCCCGCTATGCCGGCATGAATGTAAAAAAAGTGGTTCTGCGGACGATGTTTCTGTCCGGCGCTGTCTGCGGCATCGGCGGCATGGTGCAGGCGACCGGTTCGGATGTCACGCTGACGACGGCAGTTGCCGGAGGTGTCGGATTTACGGCGATCATCGTGGCATGGCTGGCACAGTTGAATCCGCCGGTGATTCTGCTGGTTACCTTTTTGTTCAGCGTGCTGGAAAAAGGAAGCAGCGTAGTTCAGTCTTCATTCGGATTGTCCTCGGACTGCGCGGATGTGCTGCAGGGAATCATCCTGTTCTTCATTCTGGGATGTGAACTGTTTATACGGTATCAATTTGTATTTCGCGGAAAAGGAGGTACACGCGCATGAGCAGCGAGATCGTAATTAAATTTCTGGTGGCGGCTGTATTGGCGGGTACGCCTTTCCTGTTTGGCACGGTTGGCGAAATTTTGAGTGAGAAGGTCGGACACCTGAATCTGGGCGTCGAGGGCATGATGTCGATTGGCGCGTGCGCCGGATTCATGGTCGGCTATCAGACGGATAACTTTGTTGCGGCGCTGTTAGCTGCGGCGGTGGCTGGAATGCTGTCGGCATTGATTTACGGTGTTTTGACTGTCACATTTATGGCAAATCAAAACGTAACGGGATTGACCCTGACGATTTTCGGTGTCGGATTATCCAATTTTATCGGCGTCTTTATGCTGGAAAAATCAGAGAACGGCACCCTGAAACTTCCGGATGCAGTGACGGCACAGATGCGTAACATCCACATCCCGGGACTCAGTGATCTGCCGGTGGTCGGAGAATTATTATTTTCCTATAACCCGTTCGTTTATCTTGGAATCATCATCGCGATTGTGGCGAGTTTCTACTTATATAAAACACAGGTTGGCTTAAATGTGCAGGCGATCGGAGAAAATCCGGGCGCAGCAGATGCGGCAGGTATCGAAGTTACAAAGTGGAGATACATTAATATCCTGCTATCCGGTGCGATCTGCGGTATCGGCGGCGCGTATTGTTCGATGATCATCAACGGCGGCGTGTGGCTGCGCGACAGCGTCGGCGGTCTTGGCTGGATTTCCGTTGCCCTCGTTATCTTCGCGGCGTGGAAGCCGATCAATGTTATTTACGGTTCCTTTATTTTCGGGGCGCTGCGCGTGCTGAAATACTATGTGCCGAAAAACACGTATGCGATTCCAACGGCATTTTTCGATGCCCTTCCGTTCATTATCACCGCATTGGTGCTGGTGATCGCGTCGATGCGTAAGAATAAAGGGGCACATATCCCGGCGCATCTGGGCGAGAATTATTTCCGGGAGGAACGGTAGGAAAATGAAGGGGAACTTATAGGATTTGTGGGAGGGCTGCAAAAAGTAGTCACATGAAATAATAAGGGAAGCCCTTGATAGGTGATGTCAGATGGCGGCTTGAGATGATAGGACGACATCAGAAATGATATAGAAATAATAGAAAAGACGGTTGTTTGTCAAAGATTTTAAAGGGATAGAACAGAAAGATCGGACGAAAACCGTCTTTTTCTGTTTGAAATGGAAGGAAAGGTTATAAAACGATGTGGCAGGTTCGGAAATTCAGAAGATAAAAGGAAGAATTTGAAAAATGAATTTTGGACATAGAAAGGCTGATGGGAGGAAAATCTATGATTGCATCGAAACAGATTGCAGAAAATTATGTGGAGACGGGCAGAAAAAAGGCGGAACTTCCGGTGTCTCATATGCTGATACTCGGCTTTTTCGCCGGAATGTTCATCGCGCTGGCAGGCGCGGGGGCTTCGGTTGCCTCGGCAGCAATGACAAATGCCTCGGCATCGCGGATTGCTTCGGCACTCGTATTCCCGGCAGGATTGGCGCTGGTGGTCTGCACCGGGGCGGAACTTTTCACTGGGAACTGCCTGATGACGATCTCGGCGCTGCAGAAACGGATTTCCGTGGGCGGGCTGTTTAAAAATCTTCTGTTTGTCTATCTGGGAAATCTGATTGGCGCGATCTTTGTGGCGGTTTTATTTGTCTACGGGCATATTCCAAGCCTGTACGGCGGCGATCTGGCGCAGGTTCTTCTGAATACAGCCGTTTCCAAGGTGACCCTGACTCTGCCGGAGGTGCTGTGCCGTGCGATCCTCTGTAATGTGCTGGTTTGTATTGCAGTCTGGGCGGCGATGAGCTCCGAGCAGGTATCTGGCAAAATTCTGGCGCTTTATCCGCCGGTGGCGATTTTCATTCTCTGCGGCTTCGAGCATTGCATCGCCAATATGTTTTACATCCCGGCGGGGCTGATGATCATGGGCGAGTACGGTCTGGCAGCGGAAGGGCTGACGATCGGAACCTTTATTCTCAATAATCTGATTCCGGCTACGATCGGAAATATGATCGGCGGGATGCTGGTGATTGGAGGCGGGTACTGGCTGGTGTATCTTCGGGGAACGAAAAATCGTGAAATAAAATGAATGCGTGAAAAAATGAAATAGGGCGAAAGGGTATTTTTGTCTGGTCTCCATGTTAGGTTTGGAGTCGGGCGGAGGTGCCCTTTTTGTATTAGAATTGATGAAAAGTTTGACTTCTATTCCCAAGGAATATCTATGTTTAGCTGATTCAATTTTATCAAACAGAACAAATGTTTGCAAAGACTTTTGGAATGTGTTATACTAAGCATAATTACAGGGAAGACTGTGACTATAATGACTATAAAATAAGTCAGCAGCGACATGATAAAACAGAGCAGAGTCAATGATAATTGAGGTACAGATATGGCGAAGCAATATATAAAGATACGAGGTGCCAATGAGCACAATCTGAAAAACATTTCCATTGATATTCCGAGAAATGAGCTGGTTGTCCTGACCGGACTTTCTGGTTCGGGTAAATCATCTCTGGCATTTGACACGATCTATGCCGAAGGGCAGCGGCGGTATATGGAGTCCCTGTCGTCCTATGCGCGTCAGTTCTTAGGTCAGATGGAAAAGCCGGATGTCGAGAGCATCGAGGGCTTGTCTCCGGCGATCTCTATCGACCAGAAATCGACGAACCGGAATCCGCGTTCGACGGTCGGCACAGTGACGGAGATCTATGATTATATGCGTCTTTTGTACGCACGGATCGGTATTCCGCATTGCCCGAAGTGCGGTCGTGAGATCCGCCGCCAGACGGTCGATCAGATGGTTGACCAGATCATGGCGCTGCCGGAGCGCACAAAGATCCAGCTTCTTGCCCCGGTCGTACGCGGGCGGAAAGGACGCCACGAGAAAGTGCTGGAGCAGGCAAAGAAGAGCGGCTATGTCCGTGTGCGGGTGGACGGCAGCTTATACGAGCTTTCCGAGGAGATCACGCTGGATAAAAATATCAAGCACAATATTGAGATTGTGGTCGATCGCCTGGTGGTCAAGCCGGGGATTGAGAAACGCCTTTCGGATTCGATTGAAACGGTCATGGGTCTCTCCAATGGTCTGATGCTGACCGATACGGCGGTGCGGGATGAAAACGGCGAAGAAAAGCACGATACCCTGACGTTCAGCCAAAATTTTTCCTGCCCGGACTGCGGTATCAGCGTGGATGAGGTCGAGCCGCGCAGCTTCTCTTTCAACAACCCATTTGGTGCGTGCCCGGACTGCTTCGGTCTGGGATATAAGATGGAGTTTGACGAGGATCTGATGATTCCAGACAAGAGCCTGAGCATCAATCAGGGTGCGATCACGGCGATGGGATGGCAGTCCTGCACGGACAAAACGAGCTTTTCCGGCGCGATCTTAAATGCATTGGCAAAAGAATACGATTTCAGTCTGGATACCCCGTTTGAAGATTATCCGAAGGAGA
>ERZ773108.862-NODE-862-length-32996-cov-5.342673_pt1 | contig 32996 bp, 26 predicted proteins | sample MGYA00580570_ERZ773108 | MGnify/ENA primary metagenome ERZ773108 (study PRJEB29015, sample SAMEA2737840) | human gut metagenome | biome: human gut; feature: human-associated habitat; material: faeces | place: China | collected 2012 ...
AAATACGGCAGGCGTATTTGGCTTGCGGAATTGTTTTGACTGCCGCAATTTTATATACGGCGGCGGCTCGTGTAATTTATGACGGCGACATAACAGCCGCGATGATTGTTTCGGCTCTTGCGTCTGTGGGAATGCTTTTGTTTTCGGTCACCTTCGGGTACCGTAATATCTTGCCGTGTCTGCTGATTGTGATTGCCGCAAGCGCAAAATATATGTGCGGACTTACAGATAAAAAAATCGTAACGGCGGCGGTGCTGACGGCTGTCTTTGCCGGTTCGGCGGCTGTGTATGCGCCCGTTCTTTACGGCTATGCCGAAAACAGGAAAATTATAAACGCAAACCTTGCTGCAATCGGTGACGGAGAGCGGGATTTTTATTATGATACCGATATGGATGCAAGGTACGCGTATAACTGCTTTTTTATCGACAAGTATTACAGAGACGCCTTCCGCGAGATATATAATATCAAGGATGGCGTAAAGATATATCTGAAAGGCAGCGAGTTCAGCGACTTGTATTTAAACGGGGTTCACTGCGAAAATCCGATTATAGAAAGAGAAGGGATACGCTATTATCCGCTTAGAAATGTTGTTGAGGCAAAGGGCGGAGAAATAGATTTTGACAGCGGAAGCGGACTTGCAACAATTAAGCTTGACGGCAATACGACAGAGTTTGACACACAAAAAAATATTTTTACGGACGGCAGACAAAGCTTTGACGCAAACGAGTACAAACTAAACGATACAAAATACGGATATATGACAAAGGCAAATCAATATTTTTCGGCAGAGTTTTTTAAACGTGTTTTGCGGACGGATATTGATTAACTAATATCAGCTAAAAAAGAGGAATGAGTATGGTTTCTTTGATTATACCTTTTTACAACTGCGAAAAAACCGCGGCGCAAACGGTGAACAAAGTAAAAGACTATTTAAGACTTCATAAGGGAATTGAATTTATTGCCGTAAATGACGGAAGCACAGACGGTACGCTTAAAGTATTAAAGTCGCTTGAGGGCGGCCATATGCGCGTTGTCGGGTATGACAAAAATAAGGGCAAGGGCGGAGCAATTAAAGAAGGCGTTGCCGCGGCAAAGGGTGATAAAATAATTTTCACCGATGCCGACCTTGCTTATGGGCTTGAACAGATTGCGGAATTTGCCGATGCGCTTGAAGGCGCGGATATAGTTGTGGGAACACGGCGCGGTGATACGGATATAGCAAGGCGCTACGGTGTTTTGCGCTCTGCCGCAAGCAAGACGTTTTCCGCTTTGTGCGAGGCAATGCTTCACCTTGGCTTAAGCGATACGCAGTGCGGATTTAAAGGGTTTAAAGCAGAAACGGCAAAAAAACTGTTTTCAGAGCTTTCGATTATGAGATTTGGATTTGATTTTGAGATTCTTGCTATGGCGAGACAGGACAAGTGTTTGATTAAAAGCGTACCCGTTGTGCTTCTTAACAATTCGGTAAGCTCAAACGTAAGCCTTTTAAGCGACGGAATAAAAATGCTGTGCGAGGTTTATTCCGTTAGAAGAAAAATCAGAAGAAGATGATTTTAACAAATATCGGATTAATGGGAGCGTATCGGGATAATGAAAATTTCGGGAATAAAAAAGCTTTTTTCAAAGGCAAATTTTAAAATGTTTGTCAAATTTGGCTGCGTGGGGGTTATAAATACGATAATCGATACGGCGGTGTTTTTTGTGCTGTGCGATATTATCGGCGTGTGGGAGATTGTCTCAAACTGTGCGGCGTATATTGTCTCGGCAACCAACAGCTATTTTATGAACTCGCGGTTTGTTTACCGCGACAGAAAATATTCGTTTAAAAAATACTTCGGATTTCTTTTGGGAAACGTATTTGTTCTTATTGTTTCAAGTGTATCACTTGCCGTCCTTTCAAGATTTTTCAGCGTAAAAACCGTTGCAAAGCTGATAACCGTTCCTATAACGGTTGTGCTTAACTTCGGATTTCAGAGGTTTATTTTGTTTAAGGAAAGCGCAGATAAGCTTGATTAAAATGTTTGGATATTCTAATGCTTAAATACTTAATTTAAAATATTAAAATGTTAAAATGTTTTTATAAATGTCTAATTTATCATATTTACAAAAAATCCCGCAAATGATATTATATACGTAAATATTAAGTTTTTAAGGGAGTTTTAAATATGATTTTTTTCGATGAAAAAAAACAGATTTTTCATTTACAGACACCAAATTCCTCGTATATGATAGGTATATACGGCGGTTATATTTTAGAGCATTTGTATTGGGGCAAACGCCTCGAAACCTGTGACGGCGTTTCGGGTTCGCCGAAAAAGACAGCTTCATTTTCCTCGATTGATGCAGAGCTTTTGGAGCAAGGGTTAAATGCGTCAACGGAGACTATCCCTCAGGAATATTCTTTCTACGGCAGCTGTGATTTAAGAAAGCCCGCATTTCACGCAGTATATGCGGACGGAAGCAGAATAACCAAGATGAAGTACGTTTCGCATACTATATATAGCGGCAAGCCCAAGCTTTGCGGGCTTCCGTCAACTTATGCCGAAAGCGACAGCGAGGCGGACACACTTGAAATCACCGTTAAGGATGAGCTTACCGGGCTTGAGCTTATATACCGTTACACCGCGTTTAATAATTACGATGCCATCACCAGAAATACGGAGGTTATAAATAACGGAACCGCTGCTGTAAGCATAGACACGGTTATGAGCTGTAACGTTGACTTTTCGAGAGCGGATTTTGATATGGTTAATTTATCGGGTGCGTGGGCAAGAGAGAGGCATATAGAGCGCAGACATCTTGGCACGGGTACAACCAAGATAGAAAGCCGCCGCGGCGCAAGCTCGCATCATCAAAGCCCGTTCTTTGCTCTGTGTGATAAAAACGCGGACGAAAAAGCAGGGGATGTGTACGGCTTCAGCTTTGTATACAGCGGAAACTTCGAGGCGGGAGCAGAAGTAGATACATATGAAAGAACAAGGGCGTTTATGGGAATAAATTCGTGTGATTTTTCCTGGCTGCTTGAGCCCGGAGAGACGTTTACCGCGCCCGAGGTTGTTATGGTATACTCAGATAAAGGCTTCGGAAGGATGTCGCGGACATTTAACAAGCTTTATCAAAAGAGACTTGCCCGCGGAAGATACAGAGATGAAGAGCGTCTCGTACTGATAAACAACTGGGAGGGCACGTACTTTGATTTTGATGAAGAAAAAATCGTAAATATTGCAAAATCGGCAAAAAGCGCGGGAATTGAAATGCTTGTGCTTGACGACGGATGGTTCGGAAAAAGGGACAGTGACAACTGCTCTCTCGGCGACTGGTATGCCGATACAAGAAAGCTTCCGAACGGAATATCGGGACTTGTTAAAAAGATAAACGATATGGGGATGAAGTTCGGTCTGTGGTTCGAGCCTGAGATGGTCTCGCCCGACAGCGATTTGTACCGCGCCCACCCCGACTGGTGTCTGCACGTTGAGGGGAGAAAGAGAAGCGAGGGAAGAAATCAGCTTATACTTGATTTTTCGCGCAGTGATGTGAGAGAGTATATCATAAAAGCTTTAAAGGATGTTCTTGATTCTGCTCCTATTGAGTATGTCAAGTGGGATATGAACAGAAATATGAGCTGTGTCGGTTCGGCAAAGCTTCCGCCGAACAGACAGGCAGAGACGGCGCACCGTTATATGCTTGGACTTTACAGCGTGCTTGAAGAGATTATAACCGCCTATCCGAACATTTTGTTTGAGGGCTGCAGCGGCGGCGGAGGAAGATTTGATGCGGGAATGATGTACTATTTTAATCAGTACTGGACAAGTGATGATACCGATGCGGCAGAGCGTATGTATATTCAGCACGGAACAAGCCTTGTTATGCCGTCGGCGTTTATGGGCTCGCATATTTCGGCGGTGCCGAATCATCAGGTGGGAAGAATCTCGCCGCTTAAAACACGCGGATATATTGCGATGTGCGGTCAGTTCGGTTATGAGCTTGATGTAACAAAGATGACGGCTGATGAACTTAATGAGATTAAAGAGCAGGTAGAAGTATATAAATCCGTGCGCGAAGTTATTCACAACGGTGATATGTACAGACTTGCTTCGCCGTTTGAGAGCAGAAATGCCGCGTGGGAATATGTCGCTGAAGATAAAAAGACGGTTGTGATGTTCTTCTTTACCGTTATGACGGCTCCATCGCAGCAGATGAAGTATATTAAGCTTGACGGTCTTTGTGCGGATAAGCTGTACAGGCTTCGCGGAACGGACGAGATATATGGCGGAGATGTTTTAATGAACAGAGGAATATGCCTTGCCGACGAGTGCGACTGCGGCGGACAAATGCTTGTTTTTGATTTGGTTTAATTTAAACTTTGTATTTGGAGGAAATAACCTAAATGGAAGAGGTAAATAAAATGCATACGGGCGAGATTTACGATCCCGGTGACAGCGATATAATGAAAGAGCAGATTAAATGCCTTGAAATGCTTTATGATTTTAATATGACTCGTCCGTCCGAGTTTGAAAAAAGAGAAAGTATGCTTAAAAAGATGTTTGCCGAGATAGGAAGCAATTGTTATATAGAGCCGCCTTTTCACGCGAATTGGGGCGGCAGGCACGTTCACTTCGGAAACTCGGTATATGCAAATTTTAATCTTACTATGGTTGATGACACGCATATATATGTGGGTGATTATACTATGTTCGGTCCGAATGTTACGGTCGCGACGGCAGGGCATCCCATTATGCCGGAGCTTCGCGAGAAGGCGTATCAGTATAACTTTCCCGTTCGCATCGGACGCAACTGCTGGATAGGTGCGGGGGCGCTGATTATGCCGGGAATAACCATAGGCGATAACGTGGTTGTGGGCGCGGGCAGCGTGGTTACCAAGGATTTGCCGAGCAATGTTGTGGCGGTGGGAAACCCTTGCAGAATTCTGCGTGAAATCGGCGATTATGACAGAGAATATTATTTTAAAGGCAGAAAAATTCCCGATAATCTTTTGTAAACTTACAAAAATAAATAAAAACAAATCAGGAACCCCGTATGTCGGGGTTCCTGATTTGTTTTTTAAATAATTAATCAACCTATGAGTCTTTCGTAAAGCTTTTGATATTCTTTGGCGGAATTTGTCCACGAGAAGTCAAGCTTCATCGCGTTTGAAACAAGCTTGTTCCAAACAGTTTTATTACTGAAGAAGCCGAGAGCCATACGCAGCGTGTAGACCATATCGTTTCCGTTGTACGGATAGAAGCTGAAGCCCGTGCCCTCTTTTGTATATTCGTTGTACGGAATAACCGTGTCCTTCAGACCGCCCGTTTCGCGGACAATCGGAATTGTACCGTATGCAAACGAAATCATTTGGCTTAAGCCGCACGGTTCAAACATAGACGGCATAAGAAACAGGTCGGACGCGGCATATACTTTATGTGCCAAATCGTTGCTGAACATAATGTTTGCCGAAAGCTTTTCGGGGTTATACCACGCCGTCTGACGGAACATCTCTTCGTATCGCGCTTCGCCCGTTCCGACAACCACGATTTGAATATCAAGGTTCATCAGCTCGTTCATAACAGCCGCAATTAAATCAAATCCCTTTTGGTCAACAAGTCTTGATATAATACCAATCATTGCCTTTTCGCCGTCAACGGGAAGTCCAAGCTGTTCCTGAAGCTTGGTCTTGTTGATTTTTTTCTTTTCTTTTACAGTTTTTACGTCATAGTTTGCATAAATAAATTTATCGGTTTTGGGATTATAAACGTTGTAATCGATACCGTTTATAATACCGAATAATGAGTTCGACCTTGCTGCAAGCAATCCCTCAAGCTTCTCTCCGCCGAGGGGAGTTTTAATTTCTTCGGCGTATGTCGGGCTGACCGTTGTAACGTAATCAGAGTATACAATGCCGCCTTTTAAAAGATTTGCACAGCCGTGAAATTCAAGCTTATCATTCGTAAAGTATTCGGGGCCGATAGAGAAAAAGTCAGCCACGATATCCATAGAATAGATGCCCTGATATCTGAGATTGTGAATCGTAAACATAGTTTTGATTCCGCGGTAGAACTCGTTATTTATATAGTAGGCGTTAAGCAGAACGGGAATCATACCCGTTTGCCAGTCGTGGGTATGAATAACGTCAGGCTTAAAGTCGATATGCGTAAGTATTTCAAGACATGCCTTGTCAAAGAAAGCAAATCTTTCAAGGTCGTTCCATTTATAAAGATACGGGTCGCCGAAGTAATACTCGTTATCTATAAAGTAATAAGTAACTCCGTCCTTTTCGAGCTTAAAAACTCCGCAGTATTTTCTGCGCCAGCCGAGAGGCACGTATATAAAGAAGCAAAATTCCATTTTCTCGGTATATTTCTGAGGAATACATCCGTATTTGGGCATAACTACCCTTACGTCGTCGCCAAGCTTTGCAAGTGCCTGAGGCAGAGCCCCCAAAACATCACCGAGACCGCCCGTTTTTGCAAACGGAGCAACTTCTGAAGAACACATTAATATTTTGCTCATTATTTTTCACCCTTTCGTGATTAAATTTTGTCATATAGTTTTTCAGATAACCGCCTTTTTGCCTATTACCATAGGATAAGTGTCCTGTCCGACAAGTTTTTTGCCGCTTCTTAACACAACCTCTTTATCAAAGATTACGTTTTCAAGCAAGCAGTTGTCCATAACCTCTGAATTTTGCATTACGATGCAGTTTTCAACGGTTGCGCCTTTGCCGACGTGAACTCCTCTGAACAGAACGCTGTTTTTAACCGTTCCTTCAATGAGGCAGCCGTCCGCAATAAACGCATTGCTTACGTTTGCGCCCACTCCGTACTTGGTGGGAACAGTATCTTTAACCTTTGTGTAAATAGGCATATCCGATGACAGACCGAACAATTCGTCTCTGACATCCTTGTGCAAAAGCTCAAGATTTGTGTCAAAGAATGATTTTATGTTATCAATCTGTCTGCAATAGCCCTCAAATTTATAGCCCATTATTTTAAGCTTATCGAGGTTCGGTAAAAATAAATCCTTTGAAATATAGTGCTTGTTATGAGCAACGGCGTCTGCCGCAAGCTCAATCAAAAGACTTTTGCTTATTACAAACATATGCATATACGAATTATTTGTCTTTTGGTGCATAGGATATACATTTATGTCCGTTACACGGTTATTTTCATCAGTATCAAGCAATATTCTTGTCGAAAGTTCTCTCGGCTTAAGCTTGCCTATTTCGCTGTATATCATTGTAATATCGGCTTCGTTTTCAAGATGAAACTTTAATACATCGGAAAAATCTATATTGCACAAGGTGTTACAGTCCGAAACGACAACGTAGCTCTGCGCGCTTTTGGTAAGATAATGGTTGATGCCGATAATTGTATCTATTCCGCCGCGGATTTCGCCCGCTTCGGGAATCTCTTTGGGCGGCAGAACAAACAGTCCGTTGCCCTTTCTGTCAATATCCCAGGGCTTGCCTGTGCCGAGGTGGTCACTCAGCGACTGATAATTGTACGGAGTTGTGATTCCGACATTAATTATCGATGAGTTTACCATATTTGATAAAATAAAGTCTATTATTCTGTATCTTCCGCCGAAGGGGACTGCTGCCAGCGAGCGCACCGAGGTGAGCTCACCCATACCTGCTTCGGGATTTTCGGCAAAAATAATGCCCATCATATCGTTCTTCATAATTTTCAATCCTTTCGCGTTAATATTATCGGACTATTTGGAAATACTTTCGGTAACCATTGAATTTCTTGCAATTTTTACGCCGTCGCCGATTGTGATGTCAGAGGCAATAAGCGTAATATCGTCCGAGCATATTTTGTGGTTTTCCCAACTGTGATTTGCGCTTTCATCGGGCGAGCCTATGGTACAGCCCTCGCCTATAACAGTATTGGTGCTGATAAGCGACTTATAAACAATCGAATTTTTCTTGATTACCACTCCGGGAAAGATGATTGAGTCTTCAATCTTTGCGCCTTCTTCAATGGTAACACCCTCAAATATAATCGAGTGGTCAATTTCGCCGTAGACTTCACAGCCCTCTGTTACATAACAGTTATTAAGCTTTGCACGGCTGTCAATATAATGAGGCGGCTTGATAGGATTTTTGCTGTAGATTCGCCAGCTGTCATCGTCTAATACCATACCTGCATTGTCGCTTAAAAGCTCCATATTGGCTTCCCAGAGACTGTGAATGGTACCGACGTCCTTCCAATAGCCGTCAAATCTGTGAGCTACAAGTTTAAGCCCCGATTCAAGCATTTTGGGAATTATGTTTTTGCCGAAGTCGTTTTGCGAGTTGGGGTCTGCCTCGTCTTCTGCCAGATACTTCTTTAAAACGTCCCAGCTGAAGCAGTATACACCCATAGAAGCAAGGTTGCTTTTAGGCTCTGCCGGCTTTTCCTCAAACTCGGTAATATTGCCGTCAGCATCGGTATTCATAATTCCGAATCTTGACGCTTCGTCCCAGGGAACCTCGATTACCGCGATGGTGGCGTCTGCATTTGCCTTTTTGTGCTGACTTACCATACGACTGTAGTCCATTTTGTAGATATGGTCGCCCGAAAGAATTACAACGTACTTCGGGCTGAACTGTGCAATAAAGCTTAGGTTCTGATAAATTGCATTTGCAGTACCCTTATACCATTCGCCCTTTTCCGCCGATGTATATGGCGGCAGAACGTATACGCCGCCGTTTGAGCGGTCAAGATCCCACGGCTGACCGCTGCCTATATATGTGTTAAGTTCAAGAGGTTGGTACTGGGTTAAAACGCCGACGGTGTCAATACCCGAGTGTGTGCAGTTGCTGAGCGGAAAGTCTATAATTCTGTACTTGCCGCCAAACGGGACAGCCGGTTTTGCCACTGTCTTTGTCAAAGCGCCGAGCCGGCTGCCCTGACCGCCTGCGAGTATCATAGCTACACATTCTTTTGATTTCATAATGTATATTCATTCCTTCCAAGCTAATTTTTAACTGTTTTTGATATTACTTTTGCCTTAACCTTTGCTGCCGGTTTAAATTGCATATATACTGCGGTAAGAGGAGGCATATCAACCGTAATCGAATACGGAAATCCGCCGTATGGCTTATTCTCGGTCTTGCACTTCTTTGTGCCTCTGCCCTGACCGCCGAATGATTTTGAATCGGTTGACATTACAACCGTATATTCGCCCTGCTCGGGAACGCCGATTTTATAGCGCTTTCGCTCAACAGGGGTGAAGTTTATCACAACGGCAATTTTTTCGCTGGCGCTTTCGTTTATTCTCATAAATGAGAGAATACTGTTCTCGCTATCCTCGGCATTAAGCCAGCGGAAGCCGCGCCAGTCGCCGTGTTCTCTTTCTATCTGGAAGAAAGAGGTGTGCTCTTTATAAAATTCGTTCAGCTTTGCGCAGTATTTGCGCATTTTAACGTGAAGCTCGTATTTGTCAAGAACCCAGTCAAGCTGTTCGGCGTACCGCCATTCAACAAACTGACCGAACTCTCCGCCCATAAACAAAAGCTTCTTTCCGGGGTGAGAATACATATACGCATACATAAGCCGAAGTTCGGCAAATTTTTCTTCGTACGAACCCCACATTTTATCAAGAAGCGAGCGCTTTCCGTGCACCACCTCATCGTGAGATAAAGCTAAGATATAGTTTTCGGCAAAGGCGTACATCATAGGAAATGTCAGCTTTGTATGATTTCCCTTTCTGAAAAGGGGGTCGCATTGCATATAATCAAGGATATCGTGCATCCAGCCCATATTCCATTTGAAGTTAAATCCAAGTCCGCCCGAATCGGCAGGCATTGTAACTCCGCCCCAGGCGGTAGATTCCTCGGCAATCATCAAAACATTGGGAAAGCGGCCGAAAACCGCTGAGTTGAGTTTTTGCAAAAACGAGATAGCCTCTAAATTTTCTTTTCCGCCGAACTTGTTCGGGAGCCATTCTCCGTCGCGGCGGTTATAATCAAGATAAAGCATACTTGAAACTGCGTCAACACGTAAGCCGTCCATATGATATTCGCCAATCCAAAAGATTGCGTTGGAAATAAGAAAAGAGAAAATTTCTGTTTTTGTCCAGTCAAATACCAGCGTTCCCCATTCTCTGTGCTCTCCCCTGCGTGAGTCGGGATGCTCGAAAAGGTGCGTTCCGTCAAACATCGCAAGCCCGTGTTCGTCCTTGGGGAAGTGAGCCGGCACCCAATCCATTATAACTCCGATTCCGTTTTGGTGACAGCTGTCTATAAACGCCTTAAGCTCTGTCGGAGAGCCGTATCTGCTGTTGACCGAATAGTATCCCGTGACCTGATATCCCCAGCTTCCGTCAAACGGATATTCGCATATAGGCATAAGCTCTATATGAGTATAGCCCATAGATTTTACATAGGGGATAAGCTCGTCAATCATTTCGGTATAGGAATAGTTGCTTCCGTCGTCCTTTCGCTTCCACGAGCCGAAATGCATCTCGTATATGTTTATCGGCTTGTCATACGGCTCGGTCTTCGTGCGTGAATCAATCCATTTTTCATCGTGCCAGGTATATGACAGATCCGCCGTTACCGAAGCGGTGGCAGGGCGTACCTCGGAATAAAAGGCATACGGGTCAGACTTCATAACGGTTTTTCCGTCATATGATTCGACGCTGTACTTATAGTTCTGACCCTCCGTTATGCCGGGAATAAAAAGCTCCCAGATTCCGGACGAGATGTGCTTGGACATTCTGCCGAGGTTTCTGTCCCATCCGTTTCCGTCACAAACAACCGATACGGATTTTGCATTTGGTGCCCATACGGCAAACCGATATCCTTCGGTGCCGCCGGCATCTTTTACTCTGTGAGCGCCAAGCATACGGTAGCTTTCATAATTAGTACCGTTATTGAAAAGATACATCGGGGCGTCATCAATCAGAAAGCGACCGTCCTCAACTGTAGTTCTTTCAATTTTTTTCATTTGAATGTCCTCCGTTAACTGTGTATGATTTTGTTGGTTGGTTAAAATAGATAAGTTTTACCAAATCGGATATATAAAACCCATACATTTTATATGTATATTATATCATACTTTATTTAAACTGTCCAATAATTTTGTTAGTAAACATTCATAAAACGCAAAATATGTTTTAGAAAAACTGCACAAAATTTCGACAGATAATAACATATAAATAAGATAGAGTTAATATAGAGTTATTTATATTTTATTGGATAAGCCCTAAAAGTATTCCGATTTTTAAATGAGCGCAGTTGAAAAATTTAACCTGCTGTGATATACTTAAAACAATTTAAACTTATTAAAACGACTGCGGGCAGAGGTGAGACGTTTGAAAAAGCTTAAAAATGTTTTATTAAATCTTTTGTATCCTCCAAAGTGCATATTCTGCGGCGAGAGACTCGAACCCGAGGCAAAGAGGGCGGTGTGTCCGAGGTGCTCAAATTCCTTGCCGTACTGCCGCATATACTTCAGGTGCAAGCGCTGCGGAAAGCCGATAACATCGGGCGTGGGAGAGCTTTGCGAACGCTGTGCGCTGAGACGAAATTATGCCAAAGGAGTAACATCTGCATTTGTGTATATCGATAATGTCAAATCCGCAATTGTGGCTCTTAAAAAAGAGTATAACGCATTTTACGCAAAAACATTGTCACTATATGTAGCCGAAATGATAAAATATGATTTTGGCGGCGTTGAGTTTGATTTTGTTGTTTCGGCGCCTCCGCGGAAAAAGAAGCGCAGCGAAGACAGCTTTGACCACGCGGCGTGCCTTGCAAAAGAGACCGCCCTAAGGATAGGCGTTCCTTTTAAAGCACGCGTTCTTTATCAGAAGGAGAGGCTTAAAAAGCAAAGTGAGCTTAAGCCGGACGAAAGATTTAAAAACGTATCGGGAAAGTTCGGTGTGAGAAATCCCGATACTGTCCGCGGCAAAACAATTCTGGTGGTGGATGACGTTCACACAACCGGCGCAACCATTGAAGAATGTGCGTCAGAGCTTTTAAAGGCGGGTGCCTATCGGGTGTACGGAGCGACCGCGGCAACCACGGTAAAGGCGGACTGAGTCGGTATATTCAGACCGCTTTTTTATTTGACAAAAAAAATAAAGTATTGTATAATAAAAACAGTTTGTGCAATTTTTAATATGAGCAACAGCTCGGGAGGTAAAAAGAATGTCGCTTTACAGTATAATCCTTGCCGCGGGCGAGGGAAAAAGAATGAAATCAAAGCTGCCCAAGCCGCTTCAGAAAGTATGCGGAAAGACGCTTATAGACCGTGTTATCTCTGCGGTGACGGAGGCAGGAGCGGAAAAGAATATAGCGGTAATAGGTCATATGTCGGACAAAATGGAGGAATATCTTGGCGACAGAGTGGAATATGCGTATCAGAGAGAGCGCCTCGGTACGGGACACGCAGTAATGCAGGGAATTGTTTCTGTCTCGGATAAAGACGGAAGCGTTATCGTTGTGTGCGGAGATACGCCGCTTATTACCGCGGAGATGATAAAAGAGGCATACGGCGAGCATACAAAAGAATGCCGTGCAGCAACGGTTATAACCGCTGTATGCGACAATCCCTTCGGATACGGCAGAATTGTGCGCAGAGACGGCAGAGTGGTTAAGATAGTAGAGCAGAAGGACGCGGCCGAGGAAGAGAAGCGGATAAACGAAATAAATTCCGGAATGTATATATTTGATATACAAAAGCTTAAATCGGCTTTGGCAAAGATAACAAATGATAATGCTCAGGGAGAATATTATCTGACGGACGCCATAGAGATTTTAATAAACGAGGGCGAAACGGTGGGCGCGTATATAACTGATATGGAACAGATTATGGGTGTAAATGACAGAGCGCAGCTGGCTGAAGCGGACAGACTTTTAAACCGCAGAAATGTAAAAGCTCTTATGGACGGCGGTGTTATGGTGTTAAATCCCGATACTGTCCGCGTTGATGATGACGTAAAGGCAGGTGCCGATACGGTTATCTATCCGAATACGATTTTAGAAGGGGCAACACAAATCGGTGAGAATTGTATAATAGGACCCAATACAAGAATAATAAACTGTAAGATATCGGATAATACAGAGGTTCAATCATCGGTTGCAACGGACAGCGAAATAGGAAGCGGAACCGTTGTAGGTCCGTTTGCGTATATCCGTCCCGGTTCAAAAATCGGGGACAATATTAAAGTCGGCGATTTTGTAGAGATTAAAAACGCTTCAATCGGCAACGGAACTAAAATTGCACATCTTACCTATGTCGGCGATGCCGATGTGGGAGAGCGGGTTAACTTCGGCTGCGGTACGGTTGTTGTTAATTATGACGGAATACACAAGCACAGAACAACGATAGAGGATGACTGTTTTATCGGCTGCAATACAAATCTCGTGTCGCCCGTTACGGTAAGAAAAGGGGCGTACACCGCGGCAGGTTCAACCATTACCGATGAGGTTCCGCAGGATGCGCTTGCCATTGCAAGGGCAAGGCAGGTAGTAAAGGAAGGCTGGGCAAAGGGAAAGAAAAAATAATGCTGCCCGCCGGCACAGAAACGGAGACATAAATAAATGTATTTGATAGCAGGGCTCGGAAATCCGGGCAGAGAATATGTGGGAACAAGACACAATATAGGGTTTGAAGTTATCGACGCGCTTTGCGCAAAATATGACATTAAACTGAATAAAGAAAAGTTCCGCGCCGTGTTCGGAGACGGAAGAATCGGCGGTGAGAGAGTTATTGTTGCAAAGCCTGTGACATATATGAATCTCAGCGGAGAGAGTATCCGCGAGATTGCCGACTGGTATAAAATCGATAATGAGCATATAATTATTATATATGATGATATTTCGCTTCCCGTCGGGAAGCTTCGTATCCGCGAAAAAGGAAGTGCGGGAGGGCATAACGGCATTAAAAATATAATTTATCAGCTGGGGACAGAGGTCTTTCCGCGCATTAAGGTCGGCACGGGTATGCCGCAGAATCCCGAGTATGATATAAAAGATTATGTTCTCGGGCATTTTACAAAAGAGGAGACAGAGATTTTAATAAAATCGGCTGTCAGGGCTGTATATGCGGTTGAAGAAATTATTTCGGCAGACGCTAAGTCTGCAATGAATAAGTACAACGGATAAAATGTTTGATAATTTTTTCGCTTTTTCAGGTGAGGGCAATGAATGAATTTTTAAAAATAATGGAGGAGCTTGCCGAGTTTTCCGAGCTTACCTCTGATTTAAAATCAAATATTACGCCGCTTAGCGTTACAGGTGTGTCGGATTCGGTCAGGGCACACTTGATTTTTTGTGTTTGCGAGAAGTTAAACCGCGGTGGGCTTGTGATTGCGCGTTCCGAAGCAGAGGCGGCGGAGCTGTACAAGGATTTAACCTTTTTTGCGGGTGACGAAAGAGTTATAAAGGTTGCGGCGTGCGAGCTTATGTTCTATGACGCAGAGGCAAAGAGCCGTGACGTTACGGGGCTTAGAATTGAGGCGGTTAACAGACTTGTTTCAAACCCGTCGGGGAAAATAGTTGTTGCATCGCCCGAGGCTCTTGTAGGTGTTACCGTGCCCGCCGATGTGTGGAAGTCCTCTGCCGTTTCGCTTAAGTCGGGGGATGAAATCGAACCCGACGAGCTTAAAAGAAGACTTGTAAGCTTGGGCTACCGCAGTGAAGATATGGTAGAGGGAGCGGGACAGTTCAGCGTTAGAGGCGGAATATTTGATGTGTTTCCTTTTACGGTTGACAATCCGCTGCGTATGGAGTTTTTTGATACAGAGATTGATTCGATACGGTCGTTTGATATTGAAACCCAGAGGACAATTGACAGAGCGGAATGCTTTGAGGCTGTGCCTGCAAGTGAATTGTCGGTTAAAGGAGATGCGGCGGACAAATTGGTTTTAAAGCTTGAGGAGGTTTTAAAGTCCCTTGATCTATCCGATGAACGCGGCAGCCGCGCTGCGGAAGTGTTAAAAAGAGATATCGAAAGACTGAAAGAGGGGATAGACTTTCCGTCAATTGATAAATATATCCCTTATATTTATGATAAGCTTCCAACGCTTCTTGACTATATTCCAAGCGATTATATCGTATTTGCCGATGAGCCGTCACGGATTGATGAACGTATGGAAGAGAATGAGAAACACAACGCGGAAAACGTTCTTAAAATGTATGAACTTGGAATTATGGCAGAGCAGAAGCAGGGATATTTGCTTGACAGACACACTTTTTTAAAAAGACTTGTCAACCACCCGTTTGTGGGGCTTAGCGCGATATCTCATTCGGCATCGCGGATAAAGCCCAAACGCATCTATCCTTTCAGCGCAAGAAGCCTAAACGGATTTCGGGGCAAGCCCGAGCTTCTGCGTGAAGCACTTGAGAATTACAGAGATACAAAATACAGAACGGTGATACTTGCGGGAACCGCGGAAAGAGCAAAAAATCTTCAGGCAAGGCTTGAAGAAGACGGGATTTTATGCTCGTACCAAAGCAGACCCGAAAAGCTGCCTGCGCGCGGCGGAATCGTTGTCTGCGGAGGTTCTGTCGGCAAGGGATTTGAATATCCCCTGATTCGCTTTGCGGTAATAGGCGACAGAGAAATCTTCGGCGGAGAGAGAAAAAGCAGAAGAAAGCCGCTTTACCGAGGAAAAAAAGGCGACAGAATTTCTGATTTTACCACACTTAACACGGGTGATTATGTTGTTCATCGCAACCACGGTATCGGACAGTATCTTGGGACAGAGCAGCTTAATGTTGAGGGGGTTCGCAGGGACTACCTTAAAATTTCTTATAAAAACAGCGATATGCTTTATGTTCCTACGGACCAGCTTGATATGATTTACCGCTATGACAAAAAAGAAGGGGCGGCGGTCAGGCTTAACAGCCTCGGAGGGGGCGACTGGGCCAAAACAAAGCAAAGGGTAAAGGCTGCAACCGAGGAAATGGCAAAAAAGCTTGTTGCCCTTTATGCAGAGCGCGCCAATGCCCCCGGAATAAGCTTTAAACCCGACACGGAATGGCAAAAGAGCCTTGAGGCGGCATTCCCCTATGACGAAACCGATGACCAGCTGAGAAGTATAAACGAGGTTAAAGAGGATATGGAAAAGCCGCACCCGATGGACAGACTTCTGTGCGGAGACGTTGGTTACGGAAAGACAGAGGTTGCTCTGCGTGCCGCGTTTAAAGCGGTTATGAGCGGATATCAGGTAGCATATCTTGTTCCGACAACCATTCTTGCCAATCAGCATTTTAACACATTTAAGCAGAGAATGATGGATTATCCCGTAGAGATAAGAATGCTGTCGAGGTTCAGTACAGCAGCGCAGCAAAAAGACACAATTAAAAAGCTTGCAACCGGAGAGGCAGACATAGTTATAGGAACGCACAAGCTTCTCGGCAAGACTGTAAAGTTTAACAAGCTTGGACTTTTGATTATAGATGAAGAACAGCGTTTTGGTGTAGGTCATAAAGAAAAAATCAAGGAAATGCGCAACAATATCGATGTTTTGACGCTTTCCGCCACGCCGATACCGAGAACGCTTCATATGTCTTTGAGCGGTATCAGGGATATGAGTATAATCAATCAGCCGCCGGGCAACAGACACCCTGTTGAAACATATGTGATGGAATATGACGAGCTTGTAATCCGCGAGGCAATCAAACGCGAGCTTGCGCGCGGAGGTCAGGTCTATTATCTCTTTAACAGGGTTGACGGAATTTACAAGGCGGCGAACAAGCTTGCAGAGATTATGCCTCACGCAAGGGTTGCGGTTGTTCACGGACGAATGAACGAAACCGAAATAGAGACAATAATGATGGAGGTATCGGAGGGCGAGATTGACATCCTGGTATGCACAACCATAATAGAAACGGGGCTTGACATTCCTAACGTCAATACAATTATTATCGAAAACGCCGACAGACTCGGGCTTGCACAGATGTATCAGCTGCGCGGACGGGTAGGCAGAAGCAACCGTCTGGCATACGCATATCTTACTTTTACGCGCAACAAACAGCTGACAGAGGAGTCTGAAAAGCGGCTTCTCGCAATGAAAGAGTTTACCGAGTTCGGCTCGGGTTTTAAAATTGCGATGCGTGATTTGGAGATACGCGGAACGGGAAATCTGATAGGGGCGCAGCAGCACGGGCATATGGACAGCGTGGGATATGAAATGTACTGCAGGCTTCTTGAAGAGGCGGTTAGCGAGCAAAAAGGAGTTTATAAGTCAGAAACTGAAACATTAATAGATTTGCCTGTTTCGGCATATATACCCGAAGGGTATATAGCAGACCACAGCAGAAGAATAGGGGCGTATAAACGGATAGCCGCCATAGATTCGGTCGAATATATGTATGACGTCTATGACGAGCTTGAAGACCGCTACGGAACGGTTCCGCAAAGCGTAGAGAATCTGATGAAAATTGCCGTGATAAAGAAGCAGGCAGCAAGGTTCGGGGTGTCGGAGCTGAGCGGCGGCGCGGACACGGTCGTTATGAAGTTTGACAGCGAGGCAATGCCCGATTTACAAAATGCCGTTGAAATTATGAACAAAATGCCAAAGAAGCTGTTTATGTCAAACCCAAGCAATCCGCGGCTTAATTTTAAGCTTTTAAAACCGAGTCACGGCGGTGAGGCGGCGTATTTAAAAGAGATATCAGAGCTTCTCGGCAAGCTTTATGTCAAAAGCGAAGAAGAGACAAATAATGCGGCGATAGATGAAACCCTATGAAAATTTTAATAAATTGTAAATAATTATAAAATTTTTTAAAAAAGGGGTAGATTAATTTTAAAAAGTATAGTATAATGTAATCAATTATGGTATAAGGGGCGTTTTATGAAAGCTCTTTACTAACAAAAGGAGAGGAACTATATTGGAGAACGAAAACATTAACAACCGCGGAGAAGAGAATAATCTTACTCCGGACGAAAAGGTGCAGCGTGATATCAGTGAAAAGATTGCTGACGCGGCAGAACCGATTCGGGAAGAAATCGATGAAGCAAACGGTGTAACCGCTGCCGATGGCGAGACCGAAAACGCAGGTCTTGACGAAAGTTGGAGCGATGAAGCGTGGGAAGAAGCAGGAGTGGAAGAGGTTAAGCCCGAGCCCGTCAAGGTTACGATGAAGAGGTCAAACCTTATTATTTCGCTTATTGCGTCTCTGCTTGTCGGAGCTTTGCTTTGCTTTGCAGGTATGCAGATTCCCGCCGCAATTAAAAATATGCCCGAGGGCAATACCGTTGCAACGGTCAGCGGCGAAAAGATTACCGACCTTGATGTAAATTATTACATCTATGCCGAAGCTTCAAGCTATGCAAAAAAGAACAATGTTTCGCAGAGTGATCTTGCTACCTATGACTGGGACCAGGAGGTTGACGGAGCAAAGCTTTCCGATACAATCAAGGAAAAGGCTTTAAATGACGCAATCAATGAGGTTATCACCATCAAAAAGGGCGAGGCAAACGATGTTAAGCTTGATGACGCCACAAAATCACAGATTTCCACTCAGGTTTCAACGCTTCAGTCTACCTACGGTGAAGACGGCTTAACCCTGAGAGCAAGAACAATGGGTATATCAAGTGCAAAGCAATATTCAAAGATGTATGAAAAGGTAATGACTACCCAAAGCGTTCAGGAAGACATAGAAAAGAACCCGTCAAAATATTATCCCGAGGATACAAGCACGCTTAATGAGTATAAGCAGGACAACAAGGCATCGGTTAAGCATATTCTTATTAAGGATTCGGGCGATGAAAATTCCGACGCACAGGCAAGAGCGCAGGCTGTTCTTGACAGAATCAATAACGGCGAAGACTTTGATGCTGTTATGAAAGAAGCAAATGAAGACAGCGGCGAACCCGATACAGGATATACCTTTGGCGAGGGTGAGATGGACGAAGCATTTGAGAAGGCGTCGTTTGAGCTTGGACTCGGCGATGTAAGCGGGCTTGTTAAGTCAACCTACGGATATCATATTATTAAAAGAATCCCCGGTATGTATGAGCTTCAGGCTTACTGGCGCGCACAGGATGCAAAGAATATCAAAATTAACAAGGGCAAACTTGCAAAGCTTTCTGTTAAGGATGTTATGGCTGACGTTGTTGCAGCAACGGAAGAACTTCAGTCACAGCAGTCAAGCAGCTCTGATTCGGGCAGCAGCAAATAAAATTGCATAAAACTTAAGGATACTAAAAGCCGTGCAGGACATTCCGCACGGCTTTTGATATATGCGGCTGTAGCACAATTTAAGGCTTAGCATAAAGTATAAGTATAGTTAACGCAAAAAGGTGTGATGTTATGTCTGTGGGTATATTTGATTATTTAATATGGAGGGGCGATGTCCCGATAGAGCAGGCGCCGTTTAACGAAGTGGACGGCGCGATTCTTGCAAGACTTTCGTATCTTCCGTTTGAACACATAGTGTCGGGCAGAAGTACAGAGCCGGTAAGACTTGCATATGCCGCAGAAGAGCTTATTACTATGCCCGAATTTGAAAAAAGAGTCTTGCAAAAAGAGGATGCCGAGCTTGTCCGCCGTCTTTCGGAAAGCGCAAGATTCCGCGAAATGCAGATAATTGATTTTGCGGCTAAAACAGACGCGGAGACGCAGACACAGTTCTTTGCCGCTTCGGTCAGAATCAATGACGGATGCGTATGTGTTTGTTTCAGAGGAACGGATAATACGTTAATAGGCTGGAGAGAGGATTTTAATATGGGTTTTGTATGTCCCGTGCCCGCGCAAAGCCTTGCCGCTCAATATCTTGAGAGAATCGCGGCGGCAAATACGCGTGACAAAATAATTGTGACGGGTCATTCAAAAGGAGGTAATCTTGCCGTATATGCTTCAGCGTTTTGCAAAGCTTCAGCACGTAAGAGAATTGAAACCGTATATAATTATGACGGACCGGGCTTTGACGGCAAGGTGCTTTTGTGTGACGGATATAACGATGTGCGCTCAAGAATAAAAACGTTTGTTCCGCAGTTTTCTGTAGTGGGAATGCTTCTTGGTCACGAAGAAACGTATACTATAGTAAAAAGCGAGAGAATAGGTATAATGCAGCACGATATATATTCGTGGCAGGCGGAGAGAGACCGTTTTGTGCATCTGGATACTATAAGCAACGGAAGCAAATTTATTGATTATACGCTTAAAGAATGGCTTGCGGATATGGATTATAAGCAGCGTGAGAAGTTTGTTGAGGCACTTTTTGCAGTAATAAATGAGACCAATGTCAGCACGCTGAAAGAGTTTAACGATAATTTTTCGGATAATGCAAGGTCGGTCTTAAAGTCTGTTAAAAATTTGGATGATACCACGGGAAAAGCGGTAATAAAAGCGGTTGTATTGCTTGCCAAAAGCGCGGGGAGCGGTTTTGACAAGGTGCGTCGTGATAAAAAGAACTGAAATATATAAAAAATTGCTTTTGCCAAATTTGGCAAAAGCAATTTTCAGTTTAGACTATATAAACTTTCTTCTCCATACCGACGGAACGAGAAGAAGTATAAGCGGAAAGATTTCAAGTCTTCCAAGCAGCATATCAAGGCTTAAAACCAGCTTTGAAAAAAAGCTGAGCGTGCTGAAGTTCCCTACGGGACCTACGATTCCGAGACCCGGGCCTACATTGTTTATGCAGGTGGCAACAGATGAGATTGATTCTTCAACGGTCAGATTATTTATTGATATAAGCAAGACCGAAACGGCAAACAAAGCCATATATACTATAAAATATCCCGATGTTGTGCGAACCGTTTCATCATCGATTATTTTACCGTCAATTTTTATGTTGCTGACCGAGTTCGGACGGACAAGGCTGCGCAGTGTTTTAGACGCTGTCTTTGCCATAATCTCGATACGTGCGATTTTAAGACCGCCGCCCGTAGAGCCGGCGCACGCGCCGACAAACATAAGCATTATAATTATTATTTTTGCAAAACCGCTCCACGTGTCATAGTTTGCGGTTATAAAGCCTGTTGTGCTTATTACCGAAACAACCTGAAATGCGGCGGTTCTGACGGCTTCTTCAAATGTCGGATATGCCTTGTAAACAGACGCGGTAATCGCTACCGTTGCGGCAATTACAACCAGCGTAAATATCTTCCATTCAGAATCTTTTGCAATGGCAGAGAATTTCTTTATAAGCATAAAGTAATACAGGTTAAAGTTGATAGAGAACAAAAACATAAACGCTGTAATAACCCATTGCAGATATGCGCTGTTATAGGCGGCGATACTTGCGTTTTTGCAGCTGAAGCCGCCCGTTCCGGCAGTTGAAAACGTGTGAATAATACTGTCGTAAACGGGCATTCCGCCAAGTACAAGCATTATAAATTCTATGACGCACATACCAAAGTATATTCCGTAAAGAAGTTTGGCATTTCGCATTCCTTTCGGAACAAGCTTGGAAACCGCGGGCCCGGGAACCTCGGCTCTCATAAGATAAAGCGAGTTGTTGCCTGCAACGGGAATAATCGCCATTACAAAGACAAGCACTCCCATACCTCCGACCCAATGGGTAAAGGCTCGCCAGAATAACATTCCCTTAGACAATGCTTCTATGTCGGTAAGTATTGTTGCGCCGGTTGTGGTAAAGCCGGAGGCTGTCTCAAAAAAACAGTCGATATATTTTGGAATTTCGCGGCTTATATAAAACGGAAGAGCGCCGATAAGTGACCACATTATCCAAAGCAAGCCGATGGTCATTAGCCCCTCTTTTGCATAAAATCCACCTTTCTGCGGCTTTTGGATATGCATAACTGTGCCAAGCACAACCGAAATCAATGCGGATATTAAAAAACTTTTTGCCGCATTATATTCGCTGTATACAAGTGATACCGCGGCAGGTAGAAGCATAAGAACGGCCTCTATTATCATAAATCTGCCGAGAATACCGAAAATAAGTCTTTTTTTCATAGTCTGAAATGCCCGACCTTTCTTTGATATTAAACAAAAATCTCTTTTAAGTCGTGAATCGTATCCGTGCTTGACACCACGATTACGTTATCGCCAAGCATAATACAATCGTTTCCGCCGGGTACGATTGAACGTCTGCCGCGGACTATGCTTGCGATAATTACGGTGTTCTTGGTTTTAAGCTCGCGCAGGGGAATATCAAGATACGGCGCCTGCTCGCGAATCTGAAATTCAAGAGCTTCGGCTCTCTCGTCAAGAATCTTATATATCGTCTCAATGTTATTGCTGTTTTCCGAGTTCTTCATAGCGCGGATATAGCCGAGAATATTGTTTGAGGCAAGCTGTTTGGGTGATACAATGCTGTCTATTCCCAGGGTGTCGGCAAGGGCTATATAAGAGCCTCTTGTTACCTTTGATATAACCTTTGAGACATTTTTGGTCTGCGCATACAATGCCATAATCATATTTTCTTCATCGATTCCCGTAAGCGCCGCAAAAGCGTCTACGGATTCGATACCCTCTTCTTTTAAGACATTATGGTCTGTGCCGTCTGCGTTTATAATGCTTACGTCAGACAGTTGTTCCGAAAGCTCTAAGCAGCGTTTATAGCTGTTCTCTATAATCTTTACGGACATCCCCAAAGAGACCAGCTGTTTTGCCAGATAATAACCTATTCTTCCGCCGCCCACAAGCATAACGGATTTAATCTTGCTGTGAAAAGCATCGGTCTTTTTAAAGAAGCGTTCCGCCTCTTTATGGTCGCAGACTATACTTAGTCTGTCACCTGCCTGCGGAATAAAATTACCGTCCGGAATTATAACGCTTCCGTTTCTCTCTACGGTGCAGACAAGAATTTTAATTCTGTATTTTTTGTAAATATCAGAGAGCGCAATTCCGACAATGGGGTTTGATGAGCTTATTTTAAACTCTATCAGCTCAACCCTTCCGTTTGCAAACACTTCAACCTGAGCGGCGGCAGGCAGAACGAGAAGCCTCGTCATTTCATTTGCCGCGGCAAATTCGGGATTAACGGTCATACTCAGACCCAACTCGTCTTTCATATAGTCAAGCTGTCTGTAGTATTCGGGATTGCGGACTCTTGCGATGCAGCGTCCGGCTCCGATTTTCTTGGCAAGGGCGCAGCACAGCATATTAACTTCGTCATCGGGGGTTGCCGCGATTATTACGTCTGCTTTGTCAACTCCTGCTTCCATTTGAACATCGTATATTGCTCCGTTTCCCTGAACGGACATTATATCGTGAGTTCCGATAAGCGCGTTAAGACGCGCGGGATCGTTGTCAACCACGGTTATGTCGTGGTTTTCATCAAGAAGACGCTCGGCAATTTTCTTGCCGACCTTTCCTGCCCCTATTACTACAATTCTCATATATTTATACTCCCCAAATTAAATTTCTGTATTTCCATTAGGTAATATAGCACAATCTTTGCCATTTTTCAAGTGGTTTCAGAAAATTTTACTTATAAATTTTTAAAATTATACCAATTGATGACGATATGTTTAAAATCTCGGTTAAATTGCTGTACTTATGCTATGTATAAAAACAGATGTTTGATATAAAAGGCATATGGCGGCGAATATTTGTGCAGTTTGACAATTTTTGTGCGCAATGAAAAATTTTCTTGCATTTTTCGTCGGTTTATACTACAATAATAGTATGGCTAACGCCGAGAAATTTATTATTTGTTATAAATTAGGAGGAATTTCACGTGCAGAAACTTGAACAGCTTTATGAAGGCAAAGCAAAAAAGGTATTTAAGACAGACGACCCTGAGGTTTTGATGGTTGACTATAAGGATGACGCAACCGCTTTCAACGGGGAGAAGAAGGGAACAATAGCATCAAAGGGAATTATAAATAATAAGGTTACCAATCACTTTATGAGAATGCTTGAAGCAAAAGGGATTCCCACTCATTATATAGATCAGGTTTCGGACCGTGAAACTCTTGTTAAAAAGGTTACGATAGTTCCGCTTGAAGTCATTGTAAGAAATGTTGCGGCGGGTTCGTTCTCAAAACGCTACGGTGTTGAAGAGGGCAGAGAACTGCTGTGCCCAACGCTTGAATTCAGCTATAAAAATGATGACCTCGGCGATCCGCTGATTAACACATATCACGCTCTTGCTTTGGGAATTGCGACTCAGCAGGACATAGATACTATTTCTGAATATACTTTTAAAATTAACGATATCTTAAAAGAGTATCTTATAGGACTTGGAATAAAACTGATTGATTTTAAGGTTGAGTTTGGCAAAACATCTGACGGAACAATTGTTCTTGCCGATGAGATTTCGCCGGATACCTGCCGCTTTTGGGATGCCGAAACAAACGAGAAGCTTGATAAGGATCGCTTCCGCCGCGATATGGGCGGGGTTGAGGATGCCTATCACGAGATTATGAAGCGCCTTATGGGTGAATAATAATTACTTCGGACTTATCCTGCCCACAGGATAAGAGTGATTTTGAATTTATATGTGGGCAGAAAGGTTATGGAATTTACAGTGATACAAAATGAGACTATTGTTGTAATAGATTTTGGCGGTCAGTATAATCAGCTTATCGCGCGCCGAGTGCGCGAGGCTAACGTATACTGTGTCGTTTTGCCGTATTCAAAAAGTATAGAAGAAATAAAAAAATATAATCCTAAGGGTATTATTTTTACGGGCGGTCCGAACAGCGTGTACGACCCCAAAGCGCCTATGGCAGACAGCGCGGTTTTTGAATTGGGCGTACCCGTCCTCGGAATATGCTACGGTGCACAGATGATGAGCCATATGCTTGGGGGAACGGTTGAAAGAGCCAATTCCAGAGAATACGGCGTTATTCCGCTTGAGATGAAGGATAGTGTGCTTTTTAAAGGGATAGATAATAAAAGCGAGTGTCTGATGAGCCATACGGACAAAATTGTAAGGATTCCGGATGGGTTTGAGATTGTAGCAAGCACCGATAATTGTCCCGTTGCCGCTTTTCAGAATTTAGAAAAGAAGTTCTTCGGCGTGCAGTTTCATCCCGAGGTTAAGCATACCGTCTTCGGAAGTAAAATGATTCATAATTTTCTTTATGAAGTTTGCGGCGTCAGCGGTGATTGGACTATGTCCGACTATGCCAAAAACTTTATTGCTTCCGCAAAAGAAAAAATAGGAGATAAAAAGGTTTTGTGCGCTTTGTCGGGCGGGGTTGACAGCAGCGTTGCCGCTGTATTGCTGAGCAAGGCGGTTGGCAAGCAGCTTACCTGTATTTTCTTGGATCACGGACTTCTGCGCAAAAACGAGGGTGATGAAGTCGAAGAAATATTCAGAAAGCAGTTTGACATAAACCTTATAAGGGTTAACTGCGGAGACAGATTTTTGGGAAAACTTGCAGGTGTTTCCGACCCAGAAAAGAAGAGAAAGATAATAGGCGAGGAGTTTATTCGGGTATTTGAAGAAGAGGCGAAGAAAATAGGCAAGGTTGATTTTCTCGTTCAGGGAACGATTTATCCCGATGTTATAGAAAGCGGAACGGGTGACGCTTCTGTCATCAAAAGCCATCATAACGTGGGAGGGCTTCCCGATTATGTTGATTTTAAAGAAATAATCGAGCCTCTCAGAAACCTTTTTAAAGACGAAGTCAGAAAGCTTGGAACCGAGCTTGGCATACCCGACAACCTTGTTTGGAGGCAGCCTTTCCCCGGCCCGGGTCTTGCTATAAGATGCATAGGCGAAATTACTTCGGACAGGCTTGAAATATTAAAGGATGCCGATGCAATATTCCGTGAGGAGATTGCGAAGGCGGGGCTTGACCGTGAAATAAATCAATATTTTGCTGTTATTACAAATATGCGCTCGGTCGGAGTTATGGGTGACGAACGCACATATGATTATACTGTTGCCCTGCGCGCGGTTACGACCACTGATTTTATGACCGGTGAGTGGGCGAGGATTCCGTACGATGTTTTGGATATCACAAGCCGCCGCATAGTTAACGAGGTGAAACATATAAACAGAATAGTTTATGATATTACCGGCAAACCTCCTGCCACAATCGAGTGGGAATAGCATTTTTGTCAAAGGACAAAACAAAATAGCCAAGAGACAAAACAACAAAACCTTGAAGAAGAAATTCTTTGAGGTTTTTATTTAGCACAAATTTTAGTATAAACCTTGAAATCACGGATTTTAGAGCAATAAAACCGGAATTTTATCGCACCCGGTCAGAGTGAATTTAACAGAATATGGGGCATTGCCTTTACGCTGTTTGAGCTTGCCTCACAACAAAACTTTGGAGGTTTTCAATGGCATCAAGCAAGGAATATTTGGGATATATATTAGAGCAGTTATCCGATTTGGAAGAAATCACCTATAGAGCTATGATGGGAGAATTTATTATTTATTATCGGGGGAAGATTGTGGGCGGTATCTATGATGACAGGCTGCTTGTAAAGCCGACAAAGTCAGCAATTAAAAGTATGCTGTCGGCTGCTTACGAGTTGCCCTACGAGGGGGCAAAAGAAATGCTGCTTGTTGATAACATAGACAATAGGTCTTTTTTGACCGACTTGTTTAATGCAATGTATGATGAATTGCCTGTGCCGAAACCCAAAAAGAAAAAATAACATTAAATTTTGATTTATCTTGTTAAATATGCATAATATTAAACATCATATAAACAAAATTTAATGTTAAAAACGTAAATTCAAAAATTTTTTTTAAAAATCTCTTGACATATAAAAATTATTGTGCTATTATACATTAAACCGTTGATGAAGAGTAAGTAAGTTTTGAAACTGTTCTTTGAGAGAGCCGCAGGCGGTGAGATTGCGGCAGAATAAGCCATAACCGAATGGACTTCTGAGGGCGAGCAGAAACGATTTATTGGAGTATGTGAGACGGAGTTGAAGCTTCGTAAACAAAGTTCGGCGTATGTTTGTACGCGCAGAGAGGGCGCTTTTAATTTGGCGTCAAGCAGGGTGGCACCGCAGGAACTATATCCTGTCCCGGCAATGTTAAATTGCGGGATGGGTTTTTTTATATTCAAAATTATCTGTCCCGAAGAGAAAGGAGACAGAAATATGTCAAACAAAGAAATCCCTTACAAAATCTATCTTGAAGAAAGTGAAATGCCGAAGAAATGGTATAATATGCGTGCGGATATGAAAAATAAGCCCGCGCCGCTGTTAAATCCCGGTACGCATCAGCCGATGAAGGCGGAAGAGCTTGAGCCTGTTTTCTGCAAAGAGCTTATTAAGCAGGAGCTTGATGACAGTACACCGTATTTTGATATTCCGGAAGAAATTCAGAGTTTTTACAAAATGTACCGTCCGTCTCCGCTTGTCCGCGCTTACTGCCTTGAAGAGAAGCTGGGTACACCCGCAAAAATCTACTATAAGTTTGAAGGCAATAACACCAGCGGAAGTCATAAATTAAACTCCGCCATTGCGCAGGCTTATTATGCTAAAAAGCAAGGACTTAAAGGTGTTACGACTGAAACCGGAGCAGGTCAGTGGGGAACGGCTCTTTCTATGGCTTGTTCTTACTTTGACCTTGACTGCAAGGTTTATATGGTTAAAGTTTCGTATGAACAGAAGCCTTTCCGAAGAGAGGTAATGCGCACGTACGGCGCATCGGTTACGCCTTCGCCATCGTCAGAAACAGAGGTCGGAAGAAAAATCCTTGAAAAACACCCCGGAACAACGGGAAGCCTTGGCTGTGCTATATCCGAGGCGGTTGAAAAGGCGACAACAACCGAGGGTTACCGTTATGTTTTGGGCAGCGTTTTGAATCAGGTTCTTTTACACCAGTCTGTAATCGGTCTTGAATCAAAAGCCGCACTTGACAAATACGGAATCAAACCCGATATCATTATAGGTTGTGCCGGCGGCGGCTCTAATCTGGGCGGGCTTATCTCACCGTTTATGGGCGAAAAGCTGAGAGGCGAGGCAGATTATCGCATAATAGCGGTTGAGCCTGCATCGTGCCCAAGCTTCACCAGAGGCAGATTTGCATATGATTTTTGCGATACGGGAATGGTTTGCCCTCTCGCCAAGATGTACACCCTCGGAAGCGACTTTATACCTGCCCCCAATCACGCCGGAGGACTCAGGTATCACGGAATGAGTTCAACGCTGTCGCAGCTTTATGATGACGGACTTATGGAGGCAAGAGCCGTTACGCAGACGTCTGTATTTGAAGCGGCGGAGTATTTTGCAAGAGTTGAAGGAATCCTGCCTGCGCCCGAGAGCAGTCACGCGATAAAAGCGGCGATAGACGAGGCGATTAAGTGCAAGGAGGCAGGAGAGGAAAAGACTATACTCTTTGGACTTACCGGTACGGGATATTTTGATATGGTGGCTTATGAAAAGTTCCACGACGGTAAAATGGAGGATTATATCCCCACGGACGCAGAACTTGAGGAAAGCTTCTCTAAACTGCCGAAATTTTAATTGTACACTTTAATATTAATAAACAAAGTGCGGATAAGCATTTAACCGAACCGACCCCCAATCATCAGACCAAAAGTCTGACGAATTGTGGGTCGCATAATTATAGGTGCTGTCTTATATTTGACTTTTATGAATGAAGAAACGAGGTTTCAGTCTCGTGTTTTTTAGAGCGGTTCATAAGATTTGAGATGGTATTTTTAGCCGGCATACCTTCAAACAAAACCTTGTATGCTTCGTTTACGATAGGCATTTCTACCTGCATAGCGTCGGCAAGCTCCTTTGCGGCACGACAGGTTTTTATACCCTCGACAACCATTTTGACCTCGTTTGTTGCTTCTTCAAAGGTTTTGCCGCGTCCTATGAGAATACCGGCGCGGCGGTTTCTGGAATGCATACTTGTGCAGGTGACGATTAGGTCTCCTATTCCGGAAAGACCGTAAAATGTTTCGGGCTTTGCACCCATAGCCGCACCGAGACGCGCTATCTCTACAATTCCTCTTGTCATAAGTGCTGCCTTTGAATTGTCGCCAAGCTCTAAGCCGTCAAGTATGCCTGCGCACAATGCGATTACGTTTTTCAGAGAGCCGCCGAGTTCAACGCCAAGCATATCGGGATTTGTGTAGACGCGGAAATTGGGATTCATCATAATATCCTGAATTTTATTTGCAATCTCTTCTGAAGACGCGGCAACAACATTTGTAGTGGGGATTCCCCTTGACACTTCTTCGGCGTGGCTGGGACCAGACATAACGGCTATCTCGCATTGAGGAAGCTCGTCTTTTAAGACCTTGGACAGGGTATAATGAGTGTTTTCCTCAAGTCCCTTTGAGATATTTAAAATAATTTGTCCCGGCTTAACGTAAGGGGAGAGCTTTTTTGCCGTTTGGCGAACAGCGTGAGACGGTACGGCGTTTATGATAATATCCGCACAGCCGCATTTTGATATGTCCGATGTAAATTCAACCGTGTCGGGTATAATAACTCCGGGGAGAAACGGCTTGTTCTCGCGGTATTTTTTTAAGTCTGCACTCTCTGACTCAAGATAAGACCACAGCTTTATCTTATGTCCGCAGTTTGCAAGCATTACAGCAACCGCAGTACCCCAGCCGCCAGAGCCGATAATATTGATTGTTGACATTTAAAACAACTGCCTTTCAGATTATTTTTTTGAACCCAGCTTTCTCTCGTTTCCGCTGATGAGCCTTGATATATTTTCGCGGTGGCGATATATTGCCAAAAGCGACAGAATCAGACAAAAAATTATGTACGGATAATTCCCGCGTTCAAATATAAGAGGAAGAACTATAAATAATACCGCACCGGTAACGCTTCCGAGAGAAACGTACTTGGTAACTGCAATCAGAACGAGCGAGATTATAAGAACCGCCACGCCGATTTTCCAGTCAGCAAAGATAAGTGCTGTAATGGATACCAAAATGCCCTTGCCGCCTTTGAAACCAAAGTATAATGGAAAATTGTGACCAAGCACCGCGCCGAGCCCCGCGGCGTATATGGCAAGCTTTACATTCTCGCTGCCGAGAGGAGTGATATGAGCGATAAGAATACCAAACAGACACGACACGGCGGCCTTTAAGCAGTCGCCCGCAACAACGGCTATTCCTGCGGTCTTTCCGTATGTACGCAAGGCGTTTGTCGCACCCGCATTTCCGCTTCCGTGGCTTCTTATGTCGTCGCCTTTAAGCCGTCCGACAAGAATCGCTGTATTTATGCTGCCTGTAAGATACGATACGGCGGCAATTATAATCAGTATAAACGCTGTCATAATTAACTTCCTTTCTTCGATTTTTCTCTGATAATAAACTTTATGGGCGTTCCTTCAAATCCGAACTTTGCCCTCAGCTGATTTTCAAGATATCGGATATACGAATAATGAGCAAGTTCTGCATTATTGACAAAAAGCACAAATGTGGGCGGTCTGACCGATGCCTGAGTGGCGTAATAAATTTTGAGGCGCTTGCCCTTGTCCGAGGGGGGCTGAACCATCGCTATTGCCTCGTTTATTACATCATTTAAAAGACCCGTTGAGATTCGCTTGGTGTTTTCGGCGAGGGCGGCATCTATCATATCAAAAAGTGTGTCAACGCGCTGACCCGTTTTGGCAGAAATAAAGGCAGAGGGGGCGTACATCATAAAATTAAAGCCCTCTTTAAGTCTGAGCTTAAAGTTCTTCATCGTATTTGTTTCTTTTTCGATTATGTCCCATTTGTTTACAACGATTATACTTGCCTTGCCTTGTTCGTGAGCGTAGCCCGCAATTTTTGTATCCTGCTCGGTCACACCCTCGGCGGCGTCAACCATAATTAGGCATACGTCCGCGCGCTCGACCGCAGCGAGGGCGCGTACAACGCTGTAGCGCTCAACATCTTCGTTTATCTTCCCGCGCTTGCGCATACCTGCTGTATCGATTAAAATATACTTCTTTCCGTTGTGAATATGAATGCTGTCTATCGCATCGCGTGTTGTTCCCGCAATGTTGCTGACTATAACGCGTTCCTCACCCAAAATCCTGTTTACAAGCGAAGACTTGCCTGCATTCGGCTTACCGATTATGGCAACTTTAATTGCATCGGAATCATCATCGGAGGAGGACTCTTCAGGAAATTCCGACACTATGTCATCAAGCAAATCTCCGACACCGAGACCGTGAATCGAGGAAATTGCATAAGGTTCGCCCAGACCGAGATTATAAAATTCGTAAAGCTCCATCGGCGGCTCACCCGGTGCGTCCGATTTGTTGCACACCAAAAGAACGGGTTTTCCGCACTTGCGAAGCATAGCGGCAACATCTCTGTCAGCCGCCGTCATACCGTCCTTTATGTTTACCATAAATATAATAACGTCTGCCATATCTATGGCAAGATTAGCCTGACTGCGCATTTGTGACAGGATTTCGTCTTTTGAAGAGGGTTCGATACCGCCGGTATCTATAAGGGTAAATTCTCTGCCCGTCCATTCCGCATCGGCATAGATTCTGTCTCTGGTGATTCCGGGTGTGTCTTCTACTATAGAGATTCTTTTGCCGGTAATTTTATTAAATAGTGTGGATTTGCCGACATTAGGTCTGCCGACAATAGCAACAATCGGTTTCATTTGTACCCTCCGTGAGTGATTTGGTTCTTTCTGATTAAACAATTATATATAGTATATCACAAGTGGTTTTGTATTACAAGTATTTTATACCAATAACTTTGGGATTTTGGTTAAAAGATAACAAAGACCGCCCCGATAAAAGCGAGACAGCCTTTGCAATGTGAAGAATGTAAATATTTTATGCTTCAGCGGAAATAACCTCTTTGCCGTTATAAGAGCCGCAGGCTTTGCAAGCTCTGTGAGGCATTTTGAATTCTCCGCAAGAAGGGCACTTTACCATACCCGGAACAGAAAGCTTCCAGTTGGCTCTTCTCTTATCTCTTCTGGCTTTAGATGTTTTTCTCTTTGGAACTGCCATATCTTAATACACCTCTTTCTCTAAGTTCTAAATATAGGTTACTGTTAACCCAAACAAAGATTAACTTTGCATATTTGATAAAATTATTAAGTAAATCTATTTTACAACAATTTATCCAAAATGTCAAATCTGGGATCTGTTGTATCGTTTTTGCAGCCGCAGTCTTTTACGTTAAGGTTTCCGCCGCATACGGGGCAAAGACCTTTGCAGTCTGCGCTGCAAAGAATTTTTGACGGAATATTCATATACAGATTCGAGTATAAAATTTCGTCAAGACTGAGCGAAGTTCCGCAAAACGGAGTGATATCGGGATTTTCTTCTTTATCGGCAATATCGTCGTGCTTTCTGTACTTTTCGTCAACTTCAAAATCTATCTGTGACAAAAATTCGTCCGTGCATCTGTCGCATCGAAGCATAAGCTTTGCAATGCACGTACCCGTGACTTCAATTGTGCCGCCGATGTTTTGAACGCATCCATCAAATCTGACGGGAGAGACAATCTTAAAATTGTCATTCTCATAAGAAGAGAGCATAACGTCTTCGCAAACGCGTATCTTTTTGCCGTCGTAATTTAAAACGGGCGAAAGATCAAGTTCCATTTCATACCTCCGTTGGGCGAGATAACGCCTTGGAAAATACCTGAACTTCATCAAAAGCTCTGTCAGACGTTATATTCGCAACAAACAGCCGGCAATTATTATATAATATTGCCGACGATTTGTCAAGTGTTTTTAATTAATTTGTTGTTACATTTTGTTTAAATGTTATTTTGTAGCAAGATAAGCGTTTATTTTGCTTACAAGCTCGTCCGCATCAACGCCGTGTACTTCGGCAGCTTGAGCGATACTCTCGCCCGAGGCGGAAGGACAGCCGAGGCAATGCATACCGATTTCAAAGAAAAATTCGGCAGTGCCGGGGTCAATCGCAAGTACATCCATAATAATAGTATCCTTAGTAATCTGTGCCATAGTGATAATCCTTTCTCTCGGCTGAGACAACCGATATTATTATAGTTAAAAATCATTCATATCAAATCATTGCACTTTGACAAATAATGATGAATTATTTTTACTGTCTAATAGTATAACTCAAAAATAAGAAAAATTCAAGTCTTTTTCTGTTTTTTCTTATAAAATTTTGACGCAGAGCAAAAAACAGCCGTGCATATGTAGGTTTGTCAATGATGTGTTACAAAATTTCTAAAAAACTTCACCATCTATA
>ERZ773108.866-NODE-866-length-32959-cov-14.253617_pt1 | contig 32959 bp, 57 predicted proteins | sample MGYA00580570_ERZ773108 | MGnify/ENA primary metagenome ERZ773108 (study PRJEB29015, sample SAMEA2737840) | human gut metagenome | biome: human gut; feature: human-associated habitat; material: faeces | place: China | collected 2012 ...
TAAATCACATGCTTTTATATTTTTCATATTTTCACCAGTCCACTATATAATATGAGAATTATTATTTACTGGTCACAATAATAGCCTAATACAAAAAAATGCACAAAATATTAAAAATATTTTGCATTTTTACCTTTTTTAGACCCTGTTTTGCACAATAATTGTGCATTTTTTATTCTTCAAAGAAGAAGTCATCATCATTATAAAATAAAGATTTTTTTAATACTTTGGGTCTTACTTGGGTCTTATAAATTAATATTTAGTAGTATTCTAATGCTAAACAACCAATTCATTATGCAAAAAAAGGTACCGATATTATTATCGATACCTTTTCTATTTAAATAATTTTTCAAAAGTATTAAATCCACATAATCCATCTACAACCAAACCATTTTTTGATTGAAAACTTTTTATTGCATTTATAGTTGCATTGCCGTATATTCCATCTGCTCCATATGAACCAACGCTATAACCTTTTGCAATTAACATAAATTGTACTAATTTAGTAATGTTACCACTCATACCACTTCTTAATACTGGGCAAGCACCTTTAGTAGCAGATCCAAAAATACCATCGATTGATAATCTTGAACCTAATTGCTTATTAAACTCAGTTTGAAGTGCCATAATTGAATGTTTTTTACTATCAGCACCAAATATATTATCAACTGCTAATTTGTAACTATAAGTACTATTTAACCAACTCTGAAAGTCTGCTACATTTCCTGTTGCTCTTGTTTCTGTACTTTGTGTTGCTCCATTTACTATTTCATCGAACGGATAATTCTTTCCTGGACAAGCAGTATTATTAACATCTGAATGTTTTAGTACTTTACTTATTCCATATTTTCCTTTTAAATAAGATACTAATTCAATTAAACTATTTTTCTGTGCTACTGGCATTGTTTCATTTTCAAAATTACCTTCTGCACATATACCTATTGAATTATAATTACTTCCATATGCATGAGCACCTATATATTCTTCTGGTCTTAATCTGTACACATTACCATCTTTTCTTACTAAAAAATGGTATCCTGCACCTTCCCAACCATTATTTAAATGCCATTGATGAATTTGTTCTGCGGTACAATTTGAACAAGCGCTATGGTGTAATATTAATCTATCAGTTGATTGTCTTTTACTCATTGATTTAAATTTTAAATTAGTTTCTATTATATTCATTTTCTTACTTCCTTCTTTCTATATATATTTTTACTTTTTGAACTTAATTGCTTTATTTTTTCGTTCTATTCTCCTTTAAATTTTGTTACTGCTTTGTTCCCTAACAAATATGTTGATATAACTGCAATTACTACTGCTATTGTATTTGTTAATTTATCAGCATTAATGTTCCAAATTGGAGCAATACCAATTATTAAAGCATTAATAATAGTTAATACATTAAGAACATACTTTGATATCTTCTTTACCATACTATCTTCCTCCTTCCAATCTTGTTAACCTTAAGTCTATATTTTTTATTTGCTCTTCTACTACAGGCATTCTTCTTGCAAAATTATTATGTTCTCTTACTTCACGTGTAAGTTCTTCTATTTTTGTATCTGTTACTGCCTGATTTTTCTGTGTTTCACTTTTGATGTCATTAACAACCTTCCTATTACTAAATATATTCGTTACGAGCACTCCCGCAAACGACATTACACCAGTAATAATTGCACCTATTAATCCTGTCATGACTTCTCCTTTCCAATTATTAAAACTAATTAGTCCACAATTAGAAAAGACCATTATCAAACTCGATATGGTCTATTTGTGAACTATTACATATTTTTATCCTTCTGGATTCCATAACCAAGTATCATTATATTTTGTCCATTCACCATTGATTTTTATATATTGAATTGCTCTCTTCCATTCACCATTGATTTTTATCCAAGGCATAACAAATTTGTATTTATTATTTACTTTATATTGCATACCACTAAATGAAGGAAGTGTTAAATAAATAAGCGTATAATCTTCAAAATAATAATAATTATTTGCATTAACATATCCACAGGTTAACCTTACACCTTGTCTACCAGTTGTACATTCAAATGTTTCTGTAGATTCTAAAATTTTTGTCCATTCGTATGAATTATTTGAAACCTGAGTTCCATTAATCCAAACACCCGTTACCATTATTTGTACATTCTGAATTTCTTGAATATTACTACCTATTCGAATATAACAAGTCCCAACATTTTGTCCACCACTTGACTGACTACTATCTAATTTTATATATAACTCACTTTTAACTGTCCAAGTAAAATCAGTATTTTGTGTAACTTTAAATGTTTGTTTAAATATTGGATTGTTATTATGTGGATTACCATAATAATTTAATGCTTCTCCAGTTAAAGAATTTGTAATTAAACTAGGTAATTTAGCCATTCATATCACCTTCTTAATTATGTTGGAGATAAATATCTCCATCTTCGCCCAGATCATTTTCTGGAACCGTTGTTCCATGTAAAATAACATTTTGTTTATTTTCTACTTTTTTCTTTAAATCAACTACAGTTGAATCAATATAATATTTAATAGACATATTAGATTTTAAATCTTCTTCTAAATTTAAAGTGCTATTACCTTCTAACAATTCAAAATCTACTTTACCTAAGTCGATAATTTCTGGTTCTGATAAAGGATACTGAATAATTACTGGTGTCCCAGCATCATATAATGATTTTAACTTTGCTTTAAATTCTTCTTCACTCATTGAACTTAAAGTATCATCATAAATTTGAACTATGTTTTGTCCTAAAGTAATACCATTAATGCAATTGTAAGTGTTATTTCTATTTGTTGGCTTGAAATGAGAACATAATAAATCTGGTATTACATCACTGTTTATACTTGGTAATCCATCGCAAGTGATATTAAATCTATATTTATTACTTTGCAATGTAGTTTGCCTTGTTATTGACTCATTACCAGTTAAAACAACTTCTTTTATTTTTTTATTTATCTTTACTCTACCATTTTCAATTGCCAATTCATCTTTTACTGATTTATCTTTGTTAGAACATAAGTTGTTACCTTTTAAAACAATATTCATTATCTTTTTTTGATATGGTTCATATGGTTTAATAATTGTTCCTTCCATCAGCTGTGCATTTGTTGGTATTAACTCTAAATTTATTGCAAATTTTATATATTTACAATTTTCTGGAGTTGTAAAATAATCAACTACAGTTCCTGTTCTAGATAAATAGTTTTTATTTTTATCATAATAATCAATATAACAAACCTTATTTACTTCATTAGAACTAAATTTATATGTAGTTTTTTCTTTTACTTTTACAAAATCATTTACACCACTATAGCCACTCCAGTATAAAACATTACCTTGTGATGTTATTTTTTTTACGGTAAATGGTGTTTCGTCAATATTGAGTATATTTTCACCAACATTTTCTAATTGTAAATAATTACTTCCATATGGTACATAATCATTTACTTTTTCACTTAACATAATTTTAACATTATTTGCATTAGTTATTGTTGTTCCTACTTTTGCCCAAAATACAACAGCAACTGTTCTTATCGTTTTATTTGCAATTCTAGCAACCTTGTTTGGAATTATGTTTTGTTGTGTTTCATCCGTGTAATAAACCCTTAAACAAATATTGAAATTTGCACCATCATATGGTTGACTACAATAGAAATAATAATCTTTATTTGATTGTATTTTTTTACTCAATATTAAAATTTGTTTATTATAATCTTTATCTACTACAGTTCCACTTAAATCAAATGTATTGTTGTCGTTTTTTTTCAAAGTAATGCCGTTTATGGTACAAGTATCTATTAGCAAACTTTCATCAATTAAATTCTCTATACCTTTAATATTTTCTATCTCTTGCGGATAATTCGGACTTGGACTTACTTGTCCTCCAACATATGGTTCAAAAGAAGTATCAGCAGTATCTGTACCTTTACATAACATATATTTATTTGTTATTGTTAATGATTCATCTCCCCAATAACTCGTAGTAGATGATTGTATAGCAACAGTATAAGAAACATATAATGATTTGTCGATAATAAATGAGGCTTTTTTTGAAATAGAATTGTAATACATATAGGTTCCATCTTTTTTCTTTGCATTTATTTGAATATATGATTTACCGTTTGTTATTTCTTGAGATATAGTATATGTTTGTCCATCTTCTAACTTATCTATAATATTTTGACTTTTCATTATTAAAGTATAATTTGTTGTAGGTTTACCAGTTGTTGTTATACTTCCATCAGAGTTTATAGTGTTTGTTAATCCATTTATACTTTGTAAGTTATCTATATAATTTAATAAATTCTTTCCTGTATATGTTTTCTGCTCTGTTTTACCTTCTAATGAAAATTTAACAACACCTTTGTTATTAACTATTTTTAAATCCTCTTCACCAGAAACTTCATCAGTAATGCCTGTAGGAATATGAACAGAATCTCCAACATTTTTACCATTTGCTAATAATTGTAAATTATTTGAATCTAAATCATATTTTGCATTATCTACTTTATTAGAATTTAGATTATTAATTTGATTTTGTAAATTACCTGCAGCATCAGAATCCAATTGATTTTTAATACTATCAAACCATGTATCGAATCCATTTGTACTATCAGCAATAAATTTATCAAAAATTGCTTGCATTTGGATAAATAATTGTTCTGTATCAGGAGTTTTTATTGGTGAAATAACATTCCCACAATCACTATTAATAAATCTACAATCTTCTATTAAATCTTGTGTTATTTCTGTTGTCCCTGCTGGAATATAAACTTTTGCAATTCTCAGATCATAAATTGTTGATGTTCTTGTTAAATCAGGCGCTACTGGATTATTTAAAAATGAGCCTTTTATTACTTGTGTGGAAATATTTCTATTTGTTAGGTCTAATCTAATAACAATATTATCAATACGATTTAAAACACCATCAGCATTTTCTATTGTTAAAGTTTTAGATTGTTTATTTCTATATCTATAACCATTAATAAATGCTCTACCTGTGCTAACATTAACTGCCATATCATTTGTGTTGCCTAATACTTGACAGCCATTATTAAAAATACCATTTGTAAAAAACGGGATAAAATATTCTGCAAAATCTTCCGCATAATAAATTCTATCACCATCTACATCATTAAAAAAACTTGATTCTTCCATTTTTCATTCCTCCTTAATCATCAATCGTAAGATTTTCAACAAATGGTGTTCCAAATGTTGCAAATATCTTTTGATTATTGTTTTCTATGGTTTCTTCTATTTCTGTTATTCTTTTTTTCATCATGATACCCCATGACTCTTTCTTAATATTTACAATATCACCTAAATCCCATAAGTTCTTATAGTCATCCGCATATACTGTTACTTCAAGTGTTTCTGTAGATTCTATTAATTTTTCTGAACCTTTAGTTTTCAATGCTTCTTTATATTCTGAAAGTGTTGAATCACCTTGATTTTCAGACTTTGCATCTACAAATACTTCTCTTAAATCAAAATCTGTATTGTTACCATTCTTAATTTCTACCATGACCCTATTTTCATCTTCACCTTGCCCACCTACTAAAACATAATTTTTTTCTGTTTTAGCACTATAGGTATATTCTGCCTTTTCTATATTTGATTTATCTTCACTAAATTCATATCTAGAATTTACTGATTGATTTTCTGTTCTATCTAATCCTTGATAATTTTCATAAATCATTCTCTTATTCGGAATATCAACGGATATTCTGTGTGCTATTGATGATATTTTTGCTAAATTAACTAAGTATTCATAAACATTTTTATAACTGACTTGAAAAACAACACTTTCTGAATCAAGTGTTGCTTCGCTTATATTCAATTTGGAAAAAGGTGTCATTTCATTCAAGATTTTTCTTTCTCCTGACAATATTTTTCCACTAAAATTAATTTTATTTTTTATAATTCTTCTATCTAATATACTCGATAAAAATCTACCATAAATTACAACCTCAATACCATCCTCGGCAGCATCGTTTATCGTAAAACTTTCAATAATTCCAACTTCTATGGAATCATCTCTTATAATTAGATTATCTTTTTGCAAAAACTTGATTGTTTGATTGTTTAGTGGAATATGAAGTTCAAATTCACCTGCTTCATAATATTTTCTTCGCCATCGCAAGGACTTGAAAAAATCTATAATACCAATAAAGTCTAAATTTCTAGTATAAACATATATATCAAACTCTTTTATCATCATACTGCCTCATATTCATTTACATATTCGATAACTGCCTCAAGATTATCAACACCTGTATCAGCATTATATCTATATGTGTTACTTCCATGATGAACCTGTAAAAATTTACTACCATAAACCATTAAATTATTTATATTTTGTTCAATTCCACTTGTAACTGGTATGTAAGTAATATTTTTATTTTGTCTATATGTATTTACAATAATCTTATCTCCTGCTTCCATTGTTTTTTCTATCTTCATTTCCTCTCTTGTATCAACATTAAACAACGATGGATTAACAACAGTATCATTTGCAGTAAAGGTTAAAGTCATACCAAATTCAATATTAGTATCATTTTGAATTGTTGCCATTGAAGTTGTATTTTTTACACCAAACTTTATTCCTGTATTACGTGGTATTTTTAAAGCAAATTTAAAACAAGGCGACCAAGTAGCCATTTGAAGTGTTGTTTTTTCTAAATCTGTAAAATATGGATTAGGACATATTAAAGATATTTGGAACTGTTTATGCAATCCTTTATTATCAATTTGAACAGACTCTACTTTATATTCAATTTTTCTTTCTAAATCATCTTCATAGTAATAAAGTATTCCTGTAGATTTTAAAGGAAAAGAGCGATAAAGTTTTTGTCTATTATTTATTACATTATCTCTAATAGCGCCTTTTATAAGAATATTTCTTTTTTCTACGCTTGTACCAATATAATTTTCACCTATAGAGTAAGCACTTTTCATTCCTGCAACCACTCCTAAGACTTCATGTAATCCATCAACGCTTTTTAGAAAGAAAGGAAATTTATACTCAAAAATTATTCTTTCTTTCAAGTAATTTTCACATATTATTTTTTTCGACATTTTAAGCACCTACCAAATCTAAATATTGTTTTTCTTTTCTAATTTGTCTTGCATATTCACTTGGCGAAGCAGTTGTTGAATAAAAGTTATAAGTATTATTTTCAACTTTACTAGAAGTTTGATTATTTAAACCATTGCTTAATGTACCTAGTGAAAATATTGAGTTTGGTTTATCTAAGTTAACTTTGGTTGATAAATCTAAATCCGTAGGCAATGCCCTTTGAATTGTATCATTTACATTAACCATCTCTTGCTGAAATCCAATACCAATGCCCTTTGCCATATTAACACCAATTTCATCTCTAAATACCCTTGATGGTGAATGAATTCCAAATACACCTTTAACACCATTTAGGATTGACTTTCCAAATCCTTTAATTTTATCTAAAATCCAATATTTAGCATTATTAATACCATTCCATAATCCTTGAACCATATTTTTACCTACATCAAGCATACCTGTAATACCACTTACAATACCATCTTTTACCTTTCCTAATAAATTTTTACCTAATTCACTAAGTTTACCATAGTAACTGACTATACCATTTATTAAAGATAAAATTATTTGTGGAATTTTAGAAATTAATTGTGGAATCGCTTGTATTAATCCCTCTGCTAATTTAATTATTAATGTGATACCCGCTTCAATTATTTTTGGCAAGTTATTAACAATTGCTTGAACTAATTTATCTATTATTTGAGGAATTCTATCAATTAATTGTGGCAATGCCTCAATTAAACCATCTGTTAAACCAATTAATAGTTGAATACCTGCATCAATTATTAAATCAATGTTATCTAATAATGTATCTACCATAGTAATAACTGCATCAACCATTTGTGGAATTAAGGTAGGTAAAGATTTGGCTATCCCATTAGCCAATTCTACTAAAATTGTAATCCCCATTTGTAATATTGAAGGCAAATTATCAGTTATCACTTTTACTATTGTTTGAATTATTTGTGATACACTCTCCATTATTTTAGGAAGACTTTCCTGTAATCCAACAATCATTGTTTGAATAGTATTACTAATTAATTCTACAAACTTTGGTGATTCTGCAACTAATTTGTTGATTAAGTTGGGTACTTCTGCAACTATGGTTTCTGTTATTGTATAAACAACTGGCAATACATTATCCATAACGGTAACTGCACTTTGTACTAAATTATCTATTAAACCACTTATATCCTGTCCACTAGCTAATCCAGTCAAGAAATTTTGCCATGATGATTTCATTGATGAAATAGAACCTTGTATTGTCGTACTTGCTTCTTTAGCGGTTGTACCTGTAACACCTAATTCGCCTTGAATTACATGGATTGCATTATAAACATCGCTCAAATTAGAAATATCATATTTAACACCGCTGATTTTCTGTGCATCTTTTAATAGCCTCTTCATCTCTTCTTTTGTTCCACCATATCCAAGTTTTAAGTTATCAAGCATTGTATAGTTTTGCTTTGCAAAACCTTGATAAGCATTTTGAATACTTGCCATATCAGTACCCATTTTATTCGCATTATCAGCCATGTCTGTAATTGCCATATCAGCAACCTCTGCACTTTTAGCAGTATCATCATTTAAACTTTGCAAAAGACTTGCAGAGAAACTTGTAACTGTTTCCATGTATTGATTTGCAGATAAACCTGCTGTTTTATATGCATTATTTGCATAACCCTCAACAACACCAGCACTATCTTTAAATAATGTTTCAACACCACCAATCAATTGTTCATAATCAGCATAACTATTAAGAGCAGATTTACCAATGTCTAATAAAGCAGAACCAACTGTCTTCATTGCCCCTGCTAAACCCTTGATACCTGCTATAATACCTTCACTTATTATGTTACCTTTGATTAAATCACCTAATGTTAGAGCATTATTACCTGCTTTTTCTTCCTCTGTTGAAAAATCTTTCACTGATTTAGCATCGTTATCAAAACTCTTACCTGCTTTATCTAAAATAGAATTATTATCCTGGATCTTTTTAGACAAATCACTACATTCTGATTTAGCATTATTCATCTTAACTCTATAGTCATTAATTTTTCTGTTATTATTATCATAACCTGCTTCTACCTTTGACAATGCTTTTTCTAAATCAGCAATTACTTTTTCCTGTTTCGATATTTCTGAACTTGTTGCAGTAGTGCTATTTTTCATTTTTTCTAAGGTTTGTTGTTCAGTGATTAATGTGTTTTTTAATTTATCTATTTCATTTTTATTTTTTGTTTGTTGTTCAGTAAAGTCTTTAATAGCATTGGCGCATGTTTTAACAATGTTTTGTTCTTCTTGTAACTTTTTATTTAAAGTATCATTTTTTATTCTCAAATCGCCTATTTTTTCACCATTATTAGTGAACTCTGTTGAGGCTAATTTTAATTCACTACTAACTGCTTTTAAATTACTATTAATATTTCTTAATGCTTTTACATATTCACTTTCACCAGTTAACTTTACTGTTCCTCCAAATGAACTTGCCATATTACACCTCCTAATCTAACCATTCGTCATTTTTTGATTGTTCCTTTGCTACTTCACTATAAGTAGTTTCTTTTTCTAAATCGTGATAAAATTTATATAGTTCCCATTGTCTATTAAACTTTCTTAAAGTCATTCTAAAAACTTCTTTTTCTGAATAACCTAATTTGGTATGACCTATAAACAAAAACCACGAGAAATCTATTGGTTCATCCTTTTCTTCCTCGTGGATTATTCGTTTTTTGATGTATCATCCTGTGTCGATTCAATAACAGTTTGATTTAATTTATTGGTAGCATTTGCTATACCCATGGCAGTTATTAGTCTACCTACTTGTTTATTAGTTAATAGTGGTTGATTGGTATTATTAGTTTCATTATCAATGTCAATTGCTTCATTTAACATTTCTTTAATACCAAATATTAATGCTTTTATATCTACTTCCTTAGTTTCATAAACTTCTACTTCGATATCCTCGTTATTTTCATTTTTTACTGTTTTAGTAACTGGTTCGCCTTTTTCATCTAACTTTAAAATTCTTTCACCATTTTCATCGTAAGCATATCCATCTGTAAGTTCACCCCATTTGGTAAAAGTTCCATATTCTATTTGAATCGCTTGCATAACATTAAGATTAAATATTGCCTTATATTCTTTTCCATTAACTGTAAATACTGTTTCCTTTTCTTTCATTTCTAAATACCTCCTTATATAACAAAAAAAAGAGTAAAGACTAGATTATAATTTCCAGTTCTTTACCCTTTCTTCTACCAGATTTTTTCACTGTTTCTTCGAAAAGATTTATATTCTATTTAGTTGTACTTTTTGCACTATTTGATGCTTGAGTAACTTCTGAAGCAGTTAATAAACCATCTAAATAATCACTAGCATCTTTATAAGTTGTAAATGTTTTTGATTTAGACCATTCACCATCTTTTTTTCTCATTACTGAACCCTCAATTGATACAGTAGTGAACTCAATAGATTCACCTTTTGTTTTCTCATCAGGCATGGTATCTTTGAATTTAACTTTTGATAAGTATTCAACTTTATATTTGTAAATACCACCAACGATTTTTGTTAAAATTCTACCAAAAGCAATATATGGAGCAACATCAGTATCTTTACGAACTATTTCACCATCTTCACTTATTTTATGACCTAGTAAAGGTGCAAAAATAGTGTCATCGTCATCATCTACTGTGATTGTTGCTGTTCCTTTATTAAAAGTATAATCACTTTCACAAAGTCCATCATCACCATAGAGTTCAGCACTATTAAGTTCAAGAGATACTTTGCAATCTACTGCTTTACCTAGTGTTTTAGGTTCTATAACTTTTTCATTTTCATCTAATAATGAATATCTAAAATTCTTTAAACCAATTCTTGCCATTTAAATTCTCCTCTCCTTAGCAAAAGTTATTGTTTTATGATAAAGTCCTGTTTCTTCTTCATACATATCAATACTATCTTCTATCCATACAAAATTATGTTCTAACATAACTTGCTTTAACTCTGAAACAATGGCTAAATAATTGCCATCACTGTATATATCAAAATCAAATGATGATGCACTATAGATTGGTGCATCATCACCACACAATAAAGGATTATTTTCTAATTCCATATAAGTTATATATGTTTTAGATTTACCTCTATATCTTAAAAATGCAAATGGTATTTTCTTATTATCTATTTTAAATTTATCCAATATATTTTCTATTTCATTATTCATAATCTAATCATCCTTTTGGTAAGTATTCTTTTTCTTTTTGTTTCATAGCACTTTCAATCTCTGCCTTTTTAAATGATTTTCTAAAAAAAGGTTTCTTTACTTCACCATGACTTGTTCCATATTCTCTTGCCATTGCAACTAATGGTGCAGGATGCTTTTTTTCAGAATCCAAATAACCATAAATCATGACTTTATTATTAATTCCATCATCGGATGGAGTTCTATATGTTTTTGAAACAAATAAGCACTCACTTAACCTATCAGTTTTTTTAAATGACTTTGACATATTATTTTTCACAATCCTTGCAACTGTTTCTGCACCTGCCTTTGTCATCTCACCCATCATTTTAGGTGTTGCTATTGCCAATTCTTCAAATTCTTTTATTAAATCACTTGGCAATTCTTGATTAAAGTGTGCCACTACTTATCAACAACTTTCGCTTGTATTTCAAATTCAATAGAATCTTCATTAATATTATTTAAATATTCAATAGAATAAGTTTTACCATTGAATTTAATTTTCATATCTCTTGTAATTATAATATTAGCAGGATATCTAATTGTAAAATTAGTATATGCTTTTTCAAAATCTGAATTATTCTGAATGAGTGTATAGCCTTTAGTAGTTTTTACACTAGCATAGGTTTTTAATATTAATACTTCAGTTGGTTTTACAAAACCATCATTATCTTTAATATTCTCGATACTAAAAATTTCAATTAGTTTATTATATTTACCTGCATTTTTAACAATATTACTCACTATAATAAATTCCTAGAGTGCATATCAAGTATAGATTGAACAACTTTATTGACATTATTATTATCAACATAGTAACTTCTTGTGTCATACATATCTTGACATAAGACATATGCAACAATAACTAAATCATCATATTGTTCTAAATTCTTATCATCTAATCCTGTATTGTTTTTGATATAATCAATAGCAACTTTTTTTATTGTTTCAAGATATTTTTTATCTTCTTCTGAAATATCAGATAATCGTAAATAGTTTTTTAAACTATCTACTGTTATTTCACTAACTTTAGTAATCATAACAATTCCTCCTTTCATGGAGTCGCCTGAACATTGAAATTTCTTACTCTTTATCAGTTTTAGGTTCTTTGCTTGATTTACCATCAGGATTAGAACCATCAACCTTAGTTTCATCAGATGGTTCACTATCTTTACCATCTTCTTTTGACTCTTCAACATTATCTAAATTATCTTTATCTTCATCAACATTTTCTTTTAACTTTAATTCTTCTTCTAATTCAACAATTCTATCTGATAAAGTCTGAATTTCACTATCTTTATCATTTAACTGTTTTGTTAAATCATTGATAGTTTTTTCCATTTCTTTATTAGACATTGCTTTTTCAGAATAAAATGTAATAAATCCTGCATTTTCAAGAGCAGTGGCTAAAGATTTATCTTTGATATCAATAACCTTGCCCTTTGATGCAGATATTTTACTATTAGCAAATCCTTTATTTACTAGATACATAAGTTACCTCCTATTATGCTTTGATAGTTAATTTAGATAATTTTTGAAGGTGTTCAATTTTAGCATCGCATTCTAACCAAGCAACTACACCTGTTGCATGTTGAGTAGCATATTTTTCTCTTAACACTTGAATTTCAAGAGATTTAGATGTTTTTAAAGCAATACCACTAAAGTTACCAAATGTGATTGGAGATTTACCACCTTCAATTCCATCTTTATTATCAGAAACATAAACAGGATATCCTAGAACCATACCATCAAATTCACCTGTTGGATCTGGTACAAAGATTGGTCTATCATTGCCATCTTTCATTGTTTCAAGCACTGTTTGAGTATCTTGATTCATAACCCAAATAGAACCTTTTCTGAATGATTGAATAACTTTATTTTTAACTTTTACTAAATCATCATAAGAGATAACACCTGCTACTTCTGATTCAACTGTTTGTGATGCAGGAATTTCGCTACATCCAGTAATTTTTCCTTCAGTACCATTAAGTACTTCACCCTCTAAGAATAATTTTATATATTCAGCAATAACATTGATAACAATATTTACTAAATCAATATCAGTATTATTGACTAAAGAGTTACCAATTTTTGCTAAAGCACCAATTAAGTAATCTTTTAAAGTTACTGATGAGAACTTACCTGCCTTTTCTACTAATTCATTAAAGTCCTCACCATATGCAACAGTGATATCATCACCATTATTAGCACCATAAACAGGAATTTCTAAATTTCCTTTTGTATTATATTTTGTTGCTTTTTCTAGGATAGGCGACATATTGTGAGCAGTCATAATTATTTTATTTGCAATTGTTGTTGGAACAATTACACCATTACTACCTTTGGTAAATTGACTACCATTTTCTGCTCTTTCTTCATTTAATACTTCGTTTCTGATGAATTTAGCAAAGTTTTCAACATCTCTTTGTTCAATTTCTAATGCTCTTGTTTCTTCATCCATGTTTTCTTCCTCCTTTTTTTTATCTTCTTCTTTCTTTTTGTCATCAACTAATTCTCTACTATCTTCGAATGCTTTAATAGTGTTGTTGATTGCCTCTATTTGTGTTTTTAATTCATCAAATATTTTTTGTTCATCTTCTGTAAATGCTCTTTCTTCTGCTTTTACATCATTTAGTAACTTATCCATTTGAGTTACTTTTTCATTTTTTTGTTCTTCTAAACTTTTCTTATTCATTTTTACTTTCCTCCTTTAAGTTCTTTTAGAACATTCTCATAACTTGAGTAATCTATTTTTTTATCATCCACTTTTGGTGGTTGTTCAGGCACTTCCTCATCTGACCTTATTTCTTTATAACCACCACGAACTACTTTAACTTGATTATTGCTATCAATATTAACTGTTCCATCGGTTATTGAATAAGGCATTTTATACAATTGGCTACCATCTTGAATTGTTCCATAAACAAATTCATCATCATAATCTTCTAACCAGCCATCTTTAAATAATTGCCTATAAGCACTATTTAAAACCTCTCTTTTTTGCGATGCCGTCATGTCACCAAAATTTGGTGTTGATTCATCACCTTTTTTTTCAATAGAAAAAGAGTTATTTTCAAACTCTTCATCTCTATATTCAATCACAGTTGGATTACCATCTCTTAATTCAATGCTTGTACCAAGGTACGCGGGTATTTTTTTATCATCTATAATTGATACCTCAAATAAATCAATATCCCTTACACTTCTTTCTCTTAATCCACTATTATTAATAACTTCTTCATCTTTATTACAAGTAAACCCAAAAGACCAACCTCTTAATTTTTTCTTTTTTGCTTTTTCAATAACATCAGCATCAGTTATTTCAACTATTGCTCTTAAACCAATATTATCTTCATATAATTTTGCACTCCCATCTTTTGTATTCGCAAGTTCCTTATCATAATCATGATTTAAAAGAACTTTAATAGCATTATTTTTTTCTAATGCCCTGCGGAATACAGATGGCATTATTTTTTCTATAAATTGTCCTCGTTTATCGTAAAGAATTTTAGAAAACCTATCTACTGCATTTACATATCCATCAATGATAACTTTGTTATCTCTTACTTCTATTTTCATTGATTTTCACCTCCTCCTTTTTCTATGTTCATTACTGAACCAGTGTTAGGTGTATAATATTTGCCAGTTTTAACATCATATAAAACATTTGCTAAATTCATACTTACAACATCTAATCCATCAATTGAATCATAATCTTCTGCATATCTAATTTCATTCTTTGTCATCCATCCTGTATCAGACGCAATCTTATATGCTTCATATCGTTCTTTTAATGAACCTCTTGTAATCTTCTTAGTATCAAAAGCAAAATAGTAAGTATCTTTTTCACTTTCTAACAAAAAATGATTATTTAATTCAGTTTCTATTGCACTAATAATTGGCATTACTGCATCTTTGATAGTATCACTATAATTAGAAGATATATGAAACACATCGTTAATATCTTCTTTTAGGGTTTTCTTTCGTTCGTTCATTTGCAATTCGACAGATGAACTTGCCCCCTCTTTAAAACTAATACCATCATTTAACACAATTACATTCTCTTCATTGTTACCACCATAGTATTTATCCCAAGCCTCTTTTAATAGTTTAATTTCATCTTTTCCTAATCTCCTAGTGGCAGTAAGGAAGCCTTTTTTTGCACCACCTTTTTTAACCAATCCTAATTCATACATTATTGTAGTAAAAGCAGTTTCTATTGAATTTGATATTTCTTCAATAGCACTCGTTCCTTTGTAGCCACAGGTTGTATTTCTTACGATTGTTAAAAAATCATACATTTCATAATCTTTGCCATAAACATTGTATTTAACATCTTTGAATATTGGATCATAATTAGATTGAAAAGAAACATAATCAGGTTCAATATATCTTAAAGATTTAAATTCATTTCTATCTTTTTCAATATAAACATAAGCACCTTTTTCAGTAAGATAGTCATATGCAATTGACTTTTTCAAGTTAAAAGGATTAAGTAAATCTCCTGTTTGAGTATTAAGGATTTTCAGTCTTACATCATTTTTTATTTCTTCAACTGTTTCTATACCATTTTTATCAGTTTTATATCTATACATCTTTATTGGCAAGATAGCAATTGAATTTGAAATTCTATCTACTGCACTAGAAATAGCAGGTATTGACAATGCCTTTTCTTTTGTAATTTTTTCACCTTTTAATAAACTTTTTAAAAGTAAATCTTGTGGTGAGTCATTACTTGCTTCAGTTGTGTTTTCATCGCTAACTTCAACATCTTTAGATTCTTCTCGTTTTAAAATTCTATTAAGTATTGACATCGCTATACCTCCTTTCTATAACATGAAAAAAACAAACATTTCTGTTTGCCTTTTATTTATACTTATCTACTATACATTATAACATTAATAGGGTGTGAAAAATGTGAAAGTTATGCAACCTGAACAAAAAAGTTTCCATTTTCAAGAAATACTTCTTGTTGTAATAAGTAAATACTATTAATAAGTGCTACAACCATATCTATTTTTCCGTTTGATTTCTTTTTATTAACATAACGGTTCATATTTGTATCATATACACATCTTGCATTTTGAAAATTTATTTCTAATAATTTATTTTCTTCATATTGAAATTTTCCATCCATAATCTTTTCATAAAGTAGTTTAGTAGGTGGATGAAGTGTATCAGAGTGTTGTCTAATTTGTACAGTATTATATTTTTCATCCCACTTTTGAGCAGATGATAGAGCATTGTATCTGTCATAGCCTATTGCCATAACAGTTACATCATATTTATTTTCAATTTCAAAAACAAAATCTTCTATTACTTTATAATCTACTGTTCTATCACCACAAGCAATACATTTCATGGCATTGATAAATTCATTATAATTAATTTTTTCAAACTGATTTTTTTCTTCAATTCTTCCTTCTGGTATAAACGATATTGCTTCTGCTAATATTGTGTCATTATCATTACTTGTCATTGCAACTGAACAGTTATCATTTGTCATAGATAAGTCAACACCAATATAAACTTCTTTACCTGCCCAGTCAATTTTATCAACCTTGCACTTTTGTACTTCTGTTACATCTATAAAACTTTCAGTTCCTGCACCTTGATAAATAATATTACAATGTTTAGTTAAAAAGTTTTCTCTTTTACTTTCCATTTCTATTGCTTTGTTTCTTTTGGCAATTAAATCTTTATATATTTTTTCCACTTCAATTGCTAAAGGGTTAGATTGTAAAATAATATTATCATCAGTAGTCCAGTTTTTAGTTTCATCAGGTTCATATAATAAAGCAAATACTGTTTCATCAGGAACTGGCAAAGTGTTATCTAATACCTTTTTAGCATAACTTACTTCTGTTTCCATTGGGTTATCAACAGTTGGATATTTTGTTGATATAATAAAACCTAGTTTATTAATTACTAATAATTGTCCTGACCTCATCGCTTCAATAGGATAATCACTAGGCAATGCCCCTACTTCGTCAGCAACAAAAACATTCGGTTCTTTTCCATCCATTCTATCCTTAGAATAATTTAATGGTGTATATACTGATTCTGTTAATGTATGCCTAATACAATCTCTCAATATTTTAAACTCACCATCTTCAAAAATTTCTGTATTGGCTTTTATAAGTGGTTCTAATGCTTTTTTAATTTCTTTTGCTAACGCACCATCGGGAGCAACAGAATAGAATTGTGAATACCTTGGTTCTAAATAAAATAATAATAAAACCATCAGTGCAACAATAAATGTTTTACCATTTTTTCTGCATATCTCCAATATTACCGTTTCATATCTTCTTTTGTTTTTATCATCACGATAAACAGTACATAAACTAGCAACAATAATAAGCCATTGATATCCTGCAAGGGCATCATAGATTTTTTTACCTACTTTAATACCTTTTGCCATGACTAATATTTTAAGTATCTTATCAATCTTTTTTATTCTACTAACATTTATAACATACTTACTAGATTTATCATCTGCAATATCTAAAAATATCTTGCATTGTTTTTTTACATATTTAGGAGATATAAAATTTTTTTCACCATTCAACTCAAAATATAATGGTGGTGGTTTTATTGTTCCATCAACTATTTGTTTTGCGTACCTGTAACTTGGATGATTTTCTAAAACATTATTCTTCATTGTCATCATCTTCATCATTCAAGATATCCATTAATGTTTTGTTTTTAGTAGATTGGGTGTTGATAGATATTTTTGCTCTTGCTTGAGGTGATAATGACAATTCATTACAACATCTAAAAAAGTCTTTAGAATACATATCTCTTACCGACTTTAAATTTATTATAGTTTTGGCATCAAAACTATAACCTTTCTTACTTTTGTTATTCTTATCAACATAATCATATTCACCTGCACTATTAATTTCTTTTTCAATGCTTTCAAGCCTTTCAATAGTAATAGCAGTTTGATTTAATAGGTATGTATCTAAATTACTTAATATATCAGGATTCAAGTTGTTAAGAATATCTTTAAAGATTGCCTTTTGTCTTTTTGTAAGATAAGAAAATGGTTTTATATTATCATTGTTACCTCTTAATTTTTTTTCAGTTTCTTCTCTTGCTTTTCTTTCTTGCTTACTCATTTTTTGCGAGTTAGTATCAATTGCTTTTGCTGGTCTACCCATATCTATCACCTCCTAACTTTTCAACAATTGATGGATTTTTTTCATTTTGGGCATTTTTCACACTTTTAGGTGGCAGGTAGGTTTTGAAACAACGATAAAATTTCAAATTAAAAGGCAGGGGGGATGATTACTGCGTCTACCTCTTGCCTTATTTCTTCAAAATTACAATTAGAATCTATAAGTTTATATAAAATATTTCTTGGTATAACATTGTTGTCTGCTAACTTGTGGTGATAACAACATAAAGTAATTAAGTTATCATCATCTAATCGCTTATTAAAGTCTTCTTCTAATGGTGTTATGTGATGAACCTCAAGTTTATTAAAGTTAAATACATTAGTAGTTTCATAGATATTTGCTAAACAACATCTGCATAAATGTTTATCTCTTTCGCGTATTTCTTCACTCTTTTTATGCCATTTATAAGTCTTTCTAAATTTATCGGCATTAGTTAAACCTCTTACCTGTCTGTTCTTATAACAAACCTTGTTAAAATCATGTATTTTTCCACACCTGCTACAACTTTTCAACATAAAATATCTCCTTGCATAGAAAAAGACAACTTAATCGTTGTCTTGATATATACTTCTATAACTACATTATAACATTAATAGAGTGTGAAAAATGTGAAAGTTTTATAGTAAATTTAAGAAAAATTACACATTTTTCTTTTATTTTTTATCTTTTAAAGTAGTTATTGCCATGTCAATATGTATTGGCGAAAAATTATCTACTTCTTTATAATCAGATTGCTCTATTAATTTTAATGCTTTATTAATAATTATATTTTGGTTTTCTATTAAGTCATTAAGCACATCATATTCTTTAGCAGTTACTACATATTTTTCTGCAACACTCATATTTTTAAATTCTTCAAAACTTGGTAAGTTTATTTTTTCTATTTTCTTATCTTCTTCTATGATTTCTACCTCATCATTTATAAAATCATTTGTTGGTGAATCATTAAATAAATGCTGAAAGAAACCACCAATGTCGTTAATATAACGATAATCCTGATTTTCGCTAACATAAACATAAATTTTGCCATTATATTTTATTTTTTTTGGTGCTTTACCATCTTTAATTAATCCTAATAATTCATATATTGTTATTTTCATTATTCTTCCTCACTTTCTCTATTAAAATTCTATTCTTAAATATTCATCATCTTTTATTAAATAAAATATACTTCCATAATAATCGTCTTCCCATCTTGTTACTTGATAAACAAAATGCCCTTCTGCTTGTTTATATGCTCTACAATTATTATCAAACAAAATATATTCTTTACCATCTTTATCAACTTCAACCTTATGATTTTCAAATTCATTTATATAATCTCCATATTTCATATCAATAATATCTACTAATCTTTTTTCTAAACTTTTCTCTAATTCAGTATATTGTTTTCTTAAATTTAAATATTTTCTTATGTCATTTAAGTCATTATCTTTAATCTTTAACATCGCTATCACCTACTATTACTCTTTCACCACTTGAATTTTCGCAATATATAAATCCATTTTCTACATAAAATTTTAAATATTTTGCATTTTTAATATCAACGATATCAATTATTCTTTTCACTATTATCACCTAACTTATAAAATTCTAAAAATCTATCGTGGTCATAATCAATTAAATCAAATGTATATATTTTTAAATCTAATATTTGTTGTGCTGATAAAGTAGTATTACAATTACCCATCATTAATTGAATAGACCCATTTATTGCTTGATATATTTTAAAATAGCCTTTACATTTTCCAAATTTTATTTCATAACAATATTTATTCATTACTATCACCCTTTTCTAACAAACAAGCATATTTATTTGAAATTCTAACTAATTCATTTATTTTCTTTTGTAATATATCATTTGGATAACAATATTTATCATCTAATTCTTCTATGCGTTCAGGTTCTTTATATTTGATATCTTCGTTGTGTCTAGTTGATACTACGTAGCATTCTAAAGTATCATCATTCCAAAAGTGTCTGTCATATAATTCTGCTGTATCTTGACATTCTTCCGAATGATTTAATACAAATATATCCTCACAAATAGTTGTTATAGTTCCGAAATAAATCTTATTATTATAGTTTCCTAAAACATATAATCTACCATATTCATCTTCTTTTGCTTGTTCCAACATTTTTATAAATTTTTCTTTATTCATTACTATCACTTTCTTCCAATTCTTTTAATGCTTTATCCATAATATCTCTAATTGCTTTTATATGTTCTATAATTATTTTTTTATTTCCTCTTTGGATGTCAAATATTTCATATAATCCTTCGCTTGTTGGATTGTCATTATTTTGTAAAATTTTAATAACAAATGATATAGCAGTTTTTACATATTCACTCATTTTTGTTTTCCTCTAGTTCTTTAATTTTATTTTTCATATCAGTAAAACATAATCTTCCACCAATATAATCTCCATTGTTCATATAATAATCATAGTGTTTATTAACCCATTCTCTTAACTTATTCCAATTGTCTTTGCACTTTATTAAATCATAAATATCATACTCATCAACTCTTGTAATTGTACAACCTCTAGATTCACCATTATCAAGTCTTTCATATTCTTTATTTATTAATTTTAATTGCTGATTTTCCTTTTGCAAATTCATAGTATAGTCATATAACTTTTGTACATCACTTTCAAATTCTTCAATTTCTTTTCCTTTTGTAACAGAAACCCATAATTTAATTAATTCGTTCATTACTTACACCTCGTTCTAACTTTTCAAATTTAACACTTCTATCTCCCATTACTGTAAAATTTAATGGTACAAGTTTAGCATTATCTATTTGCTGGTCTGTAATCCAAAAATAATCTTGTTTTGCTATTTTCATTAATTGTAAAATAGCAGGTCTTAACCAATTTTCTGTTTCAAGTAATTTATGTTCTAATTTCCTATACTCTTCTTCTCTAGCACTTATTTGGATTTTTAATTGTTGATTTTCTTTTATTAATAAATCTAGGCATCTAGCATTTTCACCATAGCAATTGCCTAAAAAATAAATCTCACCATTTTCTACTTTTGCAACAGTCATACCAATTCCATCTTCACCATTTGTGTCTACACCTATCGTGTATTTATCAATGTCGTAAGTATATTCTTTATCATTCATTTACTCATCACTCCCTTTTTCTAACTCTACAACTTGTAATCCCTGCCATCTGTCTAAACTATCAAACTCTTCTTCTGTTGCTTCTAAATCATCACAATTTTTGTTTAATATTTTTATTATATTTTTTATATCTTCTTTTAATTGCTGATTTCTTTGTTGTAAACAATTTAAATTATGATATACATCTTTTAAAAATTGTTCTTCGTCATCACAAGAATAAAATTTAGTTATAAATTCCTCTTCATTCATTCTTACACCTCCTATTTTAAATATGGTTGATTAAAATTTTCATCATACCAATATTGTTTTATATAATTTCTAGTTTGTTTATCAAATGGACTTATGCTTCTATGCTTCCATTCTTTTAAAAATACATATCCAAAGAATTCTTGTCTAATTCCTTCAATACTTGTGTGATTTGTACAAATTTTAGTATCATTACATATTAAATATTCTCTATGATTTTCTTTATCAATAACATAATCTATTTCTATACCAAGTAATGTTGCTATACTATTTAATTCATTAATTACTTCTAATTCTTTATTCATCTGACACCTCTTCATATTCATCACATACTGTTTTAATGCAATCATAGTAATGTGGTATCATCATAGTTACCTTACCTGTTGTTACATAAGTGTATGCAACACACATATCTCTTTGTTCGTGTGACTTGATACATTTTAAATTTGTACAACCGCATAATAAAAATATTATCATAAATAAAATTATTGTTTTTTTCATTCTGATACCTCTTTTATTTTTAAATACAAATCTAATAACTCAGGATTGTTCAATAGTTTTTTATTCTTATCAACTTTTTCTAAAAACATATCAATTACTTCTTTTTGATTTTTGACTTGTTGTTCTAATTCAGAAATGTAATCTAATATTTCAACTATCCCTAATGGTGTTAAAGCCTTTTGTGAACAGTTAATGTGTTCATAATGTCCACCAAAATCATCATCAACAAAAAACTCATAATCTTCTAATATTTCTATTATTTTTTCTTTATCCATATTCTTATTTATTCCTTTCCAAATATTCTTTTAGTTTAGGGTCATATTCACCTAAAATTTTCAATGTAGTAAAATAATTATTCTTATATATTTTTATCATTTTATTTAGGTTGCTCATTTTTATTAACAAGCAACCTATGATAAATATTAGTATGTATATCATTTTATTAACTCCTCTATTTTCTTATTATTTTGCTAATTTAATGAACATTAGTCAATCTTTATTTCACTATCAATACCTTGTTCTTCAGCATATTCATATGTTCTTTCCATATCCTCAAAGAACATACCGTTTAGAAGTTTTATTTTATCTATTTTATTTTCTAATTCAACAACCTTGTTTGTTACTACTATTACAAATGTTATTAAAAAAATTGCTATTACTAAAATCGGTAATATTGTTTTTATTTTCTTCATTTTTACAACTCTCTTTCTATTACTAGGGATTTGACTCTAATTCCAATCATTATCAGTCATATTTTTTATTTTTTGTAGTATATAGTTTATTTCAATCTTTTGTAAATTTATTAAATGATTTAAACTGTCACCTTTATGCCAATCAAGAAATAGTGTATAATTTTGATATTTTTTTGGTTTTAAGTATAAATGACACATACCATTTTTTTCTTCTTCAAATTTTATATCTAAATTAAATATTAAAGCAATTTCTCTTTTTAAATTTCTTTTAAATAATTCATTGAAATAATTATTTAGAATTTTTGTTATCATCTTTTACACCATCCTCTACTTCATCAGCATATAATTTTGTTATTTCAGTAATACCTGTAAGTCCTAAATATTTTCCTTTATAAATTAACAATTCTTTATATTCTTCTAAGGAAATAGTAATTACCTTATTTATTTCTACTTTTCCCATTTGTGGAATTTTTGGTTTTCCTTTTGAGTTATATCTTTCAATCAGATCATTATAATCAACTGCATCATTTATTATATTTTTAAATATTTGCATTATTTTCACCTCCATTGGTTTCATCATCACTTACCTCATCAGTCATTAGTCTATAAACTGCAACTATCTCTGAAAAATCTATTCCTATTATTTTATTTTCTGTAATTCCTTTTGCTTCATAACTGCTTATCATACCATTTCCAGTAAATTGATTGGCGTTTGAAGAAAATTCTTTACATTTCATATCAATTTCTTTACCATTTCTTAAAACAAATCTAATTGTCATGTTCTTCCTCCTTTAAAGTTAAAATTTTATTTAATTCTTTTATTGCATTATTAATACCATAAATTAACTCTTGTTTTCTAGGATAACCAATTGTTGCATTATATAAACTCTGTCTTGCTTGAGACATAACTTTAACAATATCCCCTTTTTCAGTATTTAATAACTTTTCATAAGATAATTTAACCTGTTCCAATTCTCTATACATTTGACCAATTCTTAATATTAAATAATAATCTTCAATATTATCAAAATCATCTGCTATCTTTTCCTTGTAGTTATCAATAAACTCTTTCACATCACTATATTTTTTCAATGTTTCAAACCTCCAATCGTATATATAGGAATTTAACAAAATGACATAATTCTGTTAAATTCATTTTTTTATATTAAAATCTTAATTTTACCTAGATTTTATAATCATTTTCCTGTTGTCAGGAAAGTGTTATTTTTTTGTTGAATTTACAATTTTTCATTTTGTAAAATTGTATAGGTTTAAGTGAAGTGATATGCTATTGCATACCACCACTTATATATTTATTTTTTTGTTCTAATTTTACATTAGTATCAATATTTATATTCAATGTTATTTTGCTTAATTCATCAATTATAATGTTTACTGACTTTCTATCTTGTTGCTTTTCTTTTAATGGCTTGTATTTTAATTGTGCAAATGCTAAACCAACTAATTTAATATTTCTTTCTTTTAATTCAATATAATTTTGATTATTAACTTGAAAAGTACCAACTGTATATAAAAAACAATTCTTTCTTCCTTGCATAGCATTTGTTAATTCAAAATTATTATGTATTGGTCTTGATTGACCACCTAAAACATCATCATCAATATATTTCATATCAACTACCTAAATAAAAGTTCTTTCTTTTTTCATTTTTATCATCTGTATTCCAACAAATGTATAAAAGTGTTATTCTTTCGCTAGAATGATTTAACATTTCTTTCAAGCCAATAATATCACCTGTTTTTTCATAATATTGCCTAGCAAAGTATTTTCTTAACGAATGGCATCCAACAGGATATGACACTTTAACTGCATCGGCAAGTTGTTTTATTACCTGCCATGCTCTTTGTCGAGTAATTGGTTTATTTACACCTTTTCTGCTTTTAAATAAGTATTCGCCATCTATTAACTCATTTCTATTGATATAGCCTTGAATATCCTTGTATAGTGATGGATGCAGTTCAAATGACTGTTCCTTATTAGTTTTAAACTCCCTTGTATAAACACCACCATTTTTAAAATTATCAACTCTTAATTGAAGTATATCTTCTATCCTAAAAGCCAAATTCATTCCAATAACTAAAATCATATAATTTCTATCCCATAAATACCTTTGTTCTTTATTGTTATCCACTTCTGCTTGATTTCTTGTCTTTTTACATAATACAAGCATATTATTAATATCATGTGCCTCAAATGGTCTTACAGTCTTTCTACCAAAGTTTACTCTAAATGTTCTACTCATAAACAGTCCTCATTTAATCAATCTTATAGCAGATATTTTGCCATTTTTTGTAAGCATCAAGATATAGTTCTTTTTTATCACCATTATATGTAAATTCATAATACATTCCATCTGATAATGTTGTACTTAATAATGCCTTATTATTTTGTAATGTTTTACAACTCCAAACTACAAATACACAATCTTTTGTAATGTTTATTAAAGCATCACTTTTATCCAAATTAGAATTTACATATTCAACTAATCTTGACACACATAAATCTATAAATTCATTATTTTTCATCAACATTCACCTCTTTTACTATAAAATCATCGCAATATATTCTATTTATTTCATCACATAATCTTTGTGCTTCGATCGGAGTATTAAAATATAACAATTCTAATGCTTCATTAATATCTTTATCGTTAAATATATATGGTTCTAATGGATAGCAACTTCTATATATACGATGCTTACCTATATTAGTAGAATAATACAATGCTCTTTCACCACTCATACCTAAACTTTTACCTATTATATTAAACTGCTCTTTACTTGGTGATAAACAAATGTATTTAACCATTTTATTCTACCTCCTCAGTTTCAAAGTTTATTTTCATTTGATTTTCATCAACATCCTCTTTCGGAATATATTTTAATAGTTGTAATGGTGTTTCTAATGGTATGTTATGTGTTGACATATAATCTTTTATTTGCATTGCCAACTCTTTTTCGTTATTTTTTAATTTAAATAATTTTTTTACTGCCTTTTCTATATATGTTGGAACATTTACATATTCCATTTCTTTATCTTCTATCATTTTTCATTCCTCCAATATTTATTACAACTTTTATCTTTAAAAAACTCATTTAACGGCAAATTATTACATCTATAATTGTTTGCTAAATCAATTGATTGATAAATTATTAAGCAAACAATTGCAAAGAATAATAATATTCCTATTATGCTCTTAATTTTATTCCTTTTTTTCATGCTTAGGTTCATATTCAATCCTTTCTAGTTGTCTATCAACTTTATTTTTCATAATTGTTTTTATATCTTCTGTTGGAATATCATAATATAACTGAAATTGTTTTAACATAACCATAACATCAGCAATCTCTTCTTTAATCTGTTCTTTTGAATAATCTACATTTTTTATATTTAATAATGGTGCTACTACATTAGTTATTCCTAAAGCAATCCTTTCCATTACTCCTGTATTTCTTCTTTTTATAATTGCCTCATTTAATTCAAATACTTCACTTTGAAAATATTTTAATTGTTTATCCATGCCATAATGATTTATAATCTTTCTTAATTTTTCATTCATTTATTTTTCCTCCTTTTCATTTCTAGCATTAAATCTATTTTGAATTTATCTTTTGCATTTCTACAATATATTGATTTATATACTTCTAAATCAAATCTATATCCATCCATAAAGAAATCAGATGGTTCTAAATCAATAAATTTTATAACTTTGTTTGCTACTTGATATATTAATTTTATTTGACCATAAACAAACTTAAATTCCATAGAAGTTGGTAAATTTATTGAATATTCGCCATCTTCAACATTTAGATAATTGTCTTTAAATTTAAATATGGCAAATTTATATGCCTGTGGACAATATTTTTTTAAAGACCTTAATTTTTTTGTGAATCCATTATCATTAGAAATTGAATTATTAAAATTATATTGATATACTTTCGACATTATCAACCTCATTGTTTAACCCTTTAACAATGCTTTTAGAGTTTTAACTTTACTCCTCAAATTTTTATTTTCTTTTTTTACTTTATCTAATTCTTGGGGTTCTTTCAATTTATCCATGAATATTTTATATAATTCATTTTTTATTGTTTGTTCTAAAGCAGAGTTTTCTAATTCAAGAGTATTTATCTTTCTGATCAGTTGAAATTTGTCTAATTTAAACAAATCAATTGCTTTTTTTGTTTTTATCATCTGATGTAGACCTCCCTTTTAAATATTTTTTTAATTTATAATATGGGGTTGACCTGTCAGCAATAATATCTTTAGCAACTTCATTCCAAGTTTTACCTTCTAAAAATCTTTTTCTAATAATAATGCGAATTTCACCATCATCAACATTATTTAAAAATTCTTCTATTTTAGTTAATTCATCAATCAAATTGTCTTTTTTATTTTCTAATTTTGTTGTTAATTTTGCTAATTTTATTCCTATTCTTTCAGTTGGATTATTGTTATTTCCACTAGCATTTATTGGCATACCTGTTATTTTAGATGAACCAATGATTGTTGTTTCAAGTTCTTCAATGCTATCTTTCAGTTGCTCTATTTCAACTTTAATATTATGATATCTAGATAATTCTTTTATTGTCATATACCCTCCTTATTCGTTTAAATCTAATTGTCTAAAACTATTAGTACCTAATGTTTGTTTATCTTCAACATATCCATATTTTTTCATATCTTCTAATAACCAATCAGGAATAATACCATTTTCTATCCACATTAAAGCCTTTTCGTAATTTCTTGTTGCATAAACATCTTCTAATTCATGTACTCCTTTTTTAAAATATCCATCTTTGAACATCATATCTAATATTGGTAATGCTCTAAATGTTTTTGATGTCTCACACTCATTAATCAACTCATTTATGCTTGGCATATATTTACTCTTGGATATTATGGACTTAATAGCATTATTTAAAGTTAATTCGTTATACCCTGATAAAAACTCTTGATACATACTAATCATCCCTGCAAGTTCTTCTGTTTTTAAATCTTTGAAATAGTAAGGATATGCTATTTTTAATTTTACGATTGCACTACTTATTAATCTTGATTGTTCCATCGTAGACTCCTTTTAACAAATCCCATTGTTCATCATTTTGAGATTTATTTTTAATTTCATTTTTGTACTCATCCAACCAACATTGATTATTAAAATATGTATCACCATGTTTTACATATTGGATGCTGATTTTATTTTTTCTTATATATTCAACATAATTATTAATTCCCTTTAAAACTTGTTCATAAGTTGTTCCTTTTTTTCTTGCTAAAATATATTTAGTTAATGATTTTGTCTTACCTTTTTTATTAGGATATAATTCCCAAAGTTTTTCAAATTCTAATTCATAATTGGATTTGGAAGTTATCGTATTTTCTACTGGTTCAACAGGAAGCATCAAAGGTTCAGTCTGATGGTTATTATCTATACTATACTCCTCTGTTCTATTCTCTTCTGTTCTATTCTCTTCTGTTCTATTCTCTTCTGTTCTATTCTCTCTTAGCATTTGCTTAGCGTTTACATCTAATGTATATTTTTTGGATGCATTGTCATATATCAGCATTTGTTTTTCTTCTTGATATATAGTAGGCTTTACCCTTCGGCTATCTAGCCAATTATTGTTATTCCAATCAGTAATTACAATTACGCCTGTTTTAAAAGGAATAATAAAATTTTTTAATACAAGAATTTTCAAACTATCTTCTGTACCACCATATAGTCTTAATACTTTTCTTGGTGAAACAAATCCCTCATCATCAGCATTCATTCCCAATAGAAAATATAATGCTTTTGCTTCCATTGGTAAGTCTAAAAAACTATCTTGATTTATTATTTCTAAATCAAACATCCTTTTTCTAGCCATTTATATCACCTCACTTTTTCAACTCTTGCCACATCTTTTTACATAAAATTGCTACTATAAATACCCCAAATAATGTGATTATTAAAAGGAAAAATAATTCTAAAACTTTAAAAATCATAAATTTTCCACATCCTCATCTTTTAAATCTTTCGTAAGGTGATAGATGGCATAATTTGTTAAATGTCCATATCTATTTTTACCTTGAACAATTTCGGTATTGATACCAAAACCTCTTTTTCTTAAAACAAAGATAATTCCTGACAATCTAGTTGCATTAAACATATTAAATGCTTGTAAACTTGTAATGCTTTTATTCTTTCTTAAAAACGCTATAATCTCTTGTGTTTGACTCTTATTTTTTGCAGACATAGTATTTTTCCCCCTCTGCATATTTAACGGTAATACCATATCCTTGTGAAGCACATTCGATAGAAACTTTTTCAATATGTTCTTCCATCTCTTTATCAAAATGATTTACGATTGATATGAATATTAGAATTACAACACCTATTCCTAAACCTACTAAAAATTGTTTTACCCATGGTTTTAATTTTCTTTTAGTCATGTTGTACCTCCTTAATTCCTAAATATTGATAAAATATATCAGGATAGATAATGTAATTCCATCTTTCTTTTACCTTTACTGCTGAGCCAAATGGTAACCTCCCTGTTTGTAGTCCAACTCGTATAAATTGTGGTGATTTATGCATCAATTCTGATGCTTGTTTAATTGTTATCTTTTTCATAAAAAATCCTTTCTTATAATTTGTTTTTGTTTTTAGTTTGTCTGACTAAATATTAGTTAAGTTTTCCTTAACTTTTTCTGTAAAAAAATATATTCTTACATTTTCGATAGGTTCATTAAATAAGTGCATGGTCATTGCCATTTCTGGTTGTGTAAAAGGTCTTTTGTTTTTAAATCTCAAATTCAATGTTTGTTCAGTTATACCAATATATTTTGCATATTCACTTTGTGTTAAACCTAACTCTCTTATTTTTCCTTTAATTTTAGAATAATCAAAGTCCATACTATCCTCCTTTCAGGTTAATATTTTCTTAACCTAAACAAAGTATAGTATATTTTTTCTTAACTGTCAATAATTTTAGTTAAGTTTTTTTTAATTTTTTTGTTTTTTATTTAAAGTTTTGTTGCTTTTTTCTTAACTATTGTTTATAATAATATTAGAGGAGGTTGATATCAATGTTAGAGGATACCTTTGCCAACAGATTAAAAAAGGCACTCGATTACAATAATATGCGCCCCATCGATTTAGCAAATAAGACTAAAATATCAAAAGCACAAATTTGCAATTATTTAAAGGGTACATATAAAGCAAAACAAGATAAACTTTATATCATTGCAAAAGCACTTGATGTCAGTGAAGCATGGTTAATGGGATACGATGTAGTTATGGATAGAGAATGGTTCCCTGATAATAAAGAAGATTTAACAAACATAGCAATTGATAATGCACGATATATCGAAACAACAACCAAAACTGTAAAGATACCAATACTTGGTAAAGTCCCTGCTGGTGTTCCTATTGAAGCGATAGAGGACATAATTGGATATGAAGAAATTCCTGCATCAATGTTAAGAGATGGTAATAATTATTTTTCATTAAAGATTGATGGTGATAGTATGTATCCTGATTATAAGACTGGTGATATCATTATAATAAGACAACAAAGTGATTGTAATTCTGGTGATGATTGTGTTGTTATGGTTAATGGTGATGATGCTACTTTTAAAAGAGTTGTAAAGCAAGAAAAAAGCATAATTTTAAAACCATTAAATAATAAATATGAGCCTTACTACTTTGATGAATATGAAATTATGACTAAACCAGTCAAAATAATTGGTGTAGCAGTTGAAGTAAGAAGAAAGTTGAGGTAAATTCATGGGTACGAGAATTAGAACTGTTAATAAGATTGGAAAAGGGAAATATTTTACTACAAGTTGGAAAGTAAGTGATTATTTAATTTGTAACATTTTATATTTCATATTTTTCTATTCATATTATCTAATTTTTAAATATTTATTCTATATACCAATAAAATGGTGTATTAGTAAAATTATTAAAATTGTTAAATCAAAACAGGCATAAAAAAAAGACTTACTGCTCGAACAGTAAGTCAAAATGAAAAATCGCATTTAGTCAGACAAACTAAAAACAAAATATAAGATATAATGTTATGGATTTTTCTATTTCATTATATCAAAAATGCTAGAAAAACACAATAAAATGAAAGGATTTTGATATATGAAATTACAAAATGGATATGGAACAACATATAAAGTTAAAGGAAAGAGAAGAAAACCATGGCGAGTAAGGGTTACGATCGGATGGGATGATAATGGTAAACAAATTTTTAAAAATTTGGGATATTTTAAAACTCAAGCAGAGGGATTAAAACAATTAGAGTTATATCATACAAATCCATTATTAATTGACAATAAAACCGTTACATTTAAAGAAATATATGAAATTTGGAGCGAAGAAAAATATAAAAAAATTTCAAAAAGTTCAATTGATGGATATATAAATGCATATAAATATTGTAAAGAATTATATAATATTCCATTTGAACAAATAAAATTAAAAGCATTGCAAGATATAGTGAATAAAGCAGATGGAAAATTAGCAACTCAAAAGAAAATTAAAGGATTATTTGGATTATTATATGATTATGGAATTGCAAATGATATTGTATTAAAAAAATATTCAGATTATATAATTTTAAGTGAACAAAGGGAGAAAAAAATCAGAACTACATTTTCAGATGAAGAAATAGATATTTTATGGGATAATGTTAAGTTGATTCCCTTCGTTGATGTAGTATTAATATTAATATATACAGGAATGCGTCCTGGTGAGTTATTAAAAATGAAAAGAGAAAATGTATTTTTAGATAAAAATTATATGATAGGCGGTTCTAAAACTGAAGCAGGTATTAATCGAATTATACCAATACATCCAAGAATAAAACCACTAATTGAAAACTGGTATTATAATTCAAACTCAATATATTTAATATATAATAATGCAAATAATAAAATTTGTTATCAAAACTTTAGTGATAGAAATTGGGCAAATGTTATGAATACATTAAATTTTGTGCATTATCCATATGATTGTCGACACACTTTTGCAACTAGAATGGATGATGCAGGAGCAAACAAATTATGTATTAAATTAATCTTGGGACATAGAATAAACGATATTACTGATAAAGTGTACACACATAAAAAAATAGAACAACTTATTGAAGCAGTTAATATGCTTAAATAGGTTGTTTTTTTATAGTTATTTTGGGTCTTACATGGGTCTTACCTGGGTCTTACGGACTAGATTTAAGTGTGTTTTACCGATATCTTAAATAAAAAAACCGCATAAATACAAGGTTTTATGGGGTTTAATTTATTACATTTACTCTTCGAAGAAGAAATCATCAAAAAAATCATCGTAATCAGAATTATTTGTAGTTTTATTTTTTTCTTCTGGTTGTTTTATTTCTTGCTTATTATCTTCATTATTTTGTTCTTCTTTAAAATTATTATTCTCTTCTTTTACTTTAAAATTATTAAAATCAACCATATTGCTGTGGATAACTTCATCAATATTAGGATCTTTAGAAATTTTTCTTGTATCAAATAATTTTTCTTCATTATTACTTACTTTTACTTCCGGTTCTTCTTTTTGTTCTTCTACTTTTAAATTTGGTTCTTGAGCTTTATTTTTTTCAGCTTCTTGTTTCTTCTTTTCTTCCTCTTCTTCTTTTTCAAGTTCTGCAATCTTAGCATCTATTTCTTTAATCATTTTGTCAATGTCCATATCAGAACCAATACCTGGCATTCCTCCACCAAATGGATTCATACCAAATGGTGAACCTCCACCCATAGGTGAAGAACTACCATCCATTCCAGCATTTTTTAATTTTTCTTGTTTTTGTTTTCTAACAAATTCTTTTAAATCAA
>ERZ773108.875-NODE-875-length-32785-cov-6.803391_pt1 | contig 32785 bp, 30 predicted proteins | sample MGYA00580570_ERZ773108 | MGnify/ENA primary metagenome ERZ773108 (study PRJEB29015, sample SAMEA2737840) | human gut metagenome | biome: human gut; feature: human-associated habitat; material: faeces | place: China | collected 2012 ...
CGAGTAAAAAGTAAATATTTTCATGAAAAAAGAGGGCATTTTTCATACCCTCTGTGTCATTTTGCAGAAAAACTAAAAAAGCTTTCGACATTTTAACAGTTTACAGTCATTATGGGCTGCCGCTCGCGATTCTTTTGCTCTTGCGACAGCCCCTTTTTTTGAGTGCGGTAATTTGTTATTACTCGTTTAATTCGGCTATTGTTACGCCGGTTTCGCCCTCACCGAAGGTGCCCGAGCGGAAGGCTTTAATATTCTTATGCGAGCGCAAATGCGCCTGAACCGCCTTGCGCAAAACGCCCGTGCCCTTGCCGTGAATAACCGTTATTGTGGTTATTCCCGAAAGCACCGCGTTATCAATATACTTATCGAGCTCCAGTATTGCCTCGTCAGATGCCATTCCGCGCAGGTCAACCTCGCCCGATACCGTGCGCTGCCCGCGGGAGACTATACCCGTAACGCGGCGGGTCTTTTTAAGGGTAACATCCTCGCGGCGCTTGCCCTTAAAGCGCAGCCCATCAAACGGCACCCACATTTTAACCGCCCCGGCTGATACATACGCCTGCTTTTTGTTTTCCTTTACCTCTAAAACCGCGGCGTCGCTGCCGAGCGCCGTTACAAACACGGTGTCACCCTTTTCAAGCTTTGTAACCTTTTCGCCCTCGGCTTTTTTGCTTTCAATCGGGTCGGAGGTCTCTTCAAGCTCGTTTATAGTCTTTTTATAGGCAGTTCGCGCCTTTTCGGCAAGCTTTGCCGCGTTTTCAGCGTTCAGCTGCTTTTTCATTTCTTCAAGCTCGTTTAAAAGCTGCGCCGATTTAAAGCGCGCGTTTTCAATAATTCCGTTTGCGGTCTCGCGCGTTTTCTCCATAAGCTTTGCTTGCTTTACATCAAGCTCATGCTCGCGCTGCTCCGCCTTGCGCTTTGCCTCGTCCAGTCTGCAGCGCAGGGTCTGCACCTTTTCGTGTTCCTCCTCTGCCTCATGTCTTGCCTGCTCAAGTGAAGCCACCACGCGCTCAAATCGCATATCATTATCTGATACCTCTTCCCTTGCGCGATCTATTATGCCATCGTCAAGCCCCAGTCTTTTGGATATTGCAAAGGCATTTGAGCGCCCCGGCATACCTATTATAAGCCTGTAAGTCGGTTTGAGAGTGTTAACGTCAAACTCGCAGGAGGCGTTTTCTACACGAGGTGTATCAATCGCATAGGCTTTAAGCTCGGGGTAGTGCGTGGTTGAAACGGTTTTAGCGCCGAGCGCCGCCAGCCGCATAAGTATAGCCTTTGCAAGCGCCGCGCCCTCTATCGGGTCGGTACCTGCGCAAAGCTCGTCGAAAAGCACAAGCGAATCGTCGTCCGCCTGCTCGGTTACCGATATTATGTTAACCATATGTGATGAAAACGTGGAAAGTGATTGTTCAATGCTCTGCTCGTCGCCTATATCGGCAAAAACCTTTGAAAATATTGCCACGCGGCTGCCGTCGTCGGTCGGAATCATAAGCCCGCACATAGTCATTAGGGTTAAAAGCCCTATCGTTTTAAGGGTTACGGTCTTACCGCCCGTGTTGGGTCCCGTTATAACAAGCGTATCGTATTCCCTGCCTAATTCTACCGTAATCGGCACTACTGCGCGGGCGTTAATAAGCGGGTGGCGCGCGCGTTTAAGGTAGGTTATGCCGTCCTTGTTTATCTCGGGCAGAGACGCTTTCATTTTATAGGCAAGCCTTGCCTTGGCAAATATAAGGTCAAGCCTTACAAGGGCTGAATACGAGCTTATTATGCTGCCCGCAAAGCTGCCCGCGTCGGCTGATAATTCAGATAATATCCTTTCAATTTCCTCCTGCTCGCGCAGCTTTAAAACGCGTATTTCGTTATTGGTTTCCACCACCGCCATAGGCTCTATAAACAGGGTTGAACCTGTAGCCGAGGTATCGTGCACTATGCCGTTAATCTGCCCCTTGTACTCCGATTTTACGGGCACTACATATCTGCCGTCGCGCTGGGTTATTATTGCTTCCTGCAAATATTTAGCACTCGGACCTCTCACGGTCTTTTCAAGTGTTTCGCGTATTTTGCCTGATTTCGCCGTTATCTTGCGGCGAATATCATAAAGCGCGGGTGATGCGTTATCGTTAAGCTCCTCTTCCGATTTTATGGCGTGATTCAGCTTATCCTCCAAAAATTTATTGGGTATAAGCTCCGAAAAAAGCGGGTCAAGTGTAGTTTCCCCCGCGCCTGAACATTCGCCCCGCCACGCTTTTACCGCGCGTATTACTCTTAAAACCTCGGCAACGTCCAATAGCTCCTTTATTGAAAGCACGCCGGACGCTTCCGCGCGCCTGAGCGGTGATGAAACGTTGACCGCCGCCCCGAATGAGGGGGCGGAATAGCGTGACATAAAGCTGTACGCGTCGCTTGTGTTACTAAGCCGCGCACGCACGGCGGAAATATCGGTTTCGGGCAGCAGCTCCCGCGCCCTTTCCTCGGTTTCGGCGAGAGTAGCCTCGTTTGCCAGCATATCGAGAATTTTATCAAGCTCTAATGTTCCTGAATATCTTGCGATATTGTAATCCATTTTTTACTCCTAAAAATTAAAATTATATCTATTGTAATAAGCTGATTATTTTGTAGTAAGGGTGTCCATTGGGGAGTTTGCCCCTTTGGTCATTCAGGAAGGTTCGGAAACCCAACCCATAGGGTGTCCGACGGTTCTTTCCCCTATTTCTGTCCGCACAGAAATAGGGTGCCCTGCGCGGCATGAGCGCATTTTTATATAATTTAAAATTAAATATAACAATTTATGGAATTATAAAAATCAAGTGTTTTAAAGCGGTGGTCCGCCTGTAAAGTTATATATTCGCCTGTTATATCCGACAGCCGCTTTGCGCTCTCCTCCGGCACGGAAAAAGAGTATAATTTTGAAAATTCGGAATAAACTATATGCCGCGCAGCCGTTAAAAGCGTTCTGTCAAGCGGCACTGTCTTAGCCCCCGCAGGTCGGCAGCCCTCGCAATAAAGCGCGCCGCCCGCAATATCAAAATACATTATATCGTCCTCATATTTTCCGCAACCGCCGCAGGCTACAAGGTCGGGCATAAAGCCCGATATAGATGCGGCTCTAAGCTCAGTAACCGCCTTAATAAGCGGCGGAAAGCGCTTTTCGGCGGTTAAAAAATGCAGTGAATTGAGTATTAAGCGCAAAAGCTCCGTGTCTGCACTGTCATACGGAGCAAAAACGAGCGCCAGTTCGCAAAAATACTGTTCCAATGAAAGCAACTCAATATCGCCGCCCATTGTGAAAAACATTCTTATGGGCACAGCCTCGTAAATTTTATAGGTATCCTTTTTCTTTAAAACGGTAAAGCTGCCGTATGTAAGCAGTGAAGTTGCCGCGCCTTTTTTTGAGCGGATTGACTTAGCCCCCGCCGCAAAAGCGCGAATAAGCCCGTGTTCACGCGTAAAGAGAGTAACCAAACGGTCACTCTCCCCTACGTTCATTTCCTTTATAACCAATGCATCCGTTGTAAAACGCGTCTCTGTTTCCTTCACTTATTTCGTTCTCCTTGCGCGAATTTACAAAATTAAGGTAGTCGCTCACGCTGCCGCTTTTAAGAAATTTATCCCAGGATTTTTCAGCTCCCATAATTCACAGTCCCATCATAAAGAATTACATTAAAATCTTTTGCAGTAAGTTTTTCTTTATAATAGGTAATAACAGTAAATTATTCAGTCAAGCCCGAAGGTGTGTATCAAACCCTGGCGGTTGCGCCAATCCTCTTTAACCTTCACCCATAATTTAACAGACGCGCGAATACCGAAAAATTCTTCAATATCCCGCCGTGCTGACATTCCTGCCTTTTTAAGGGTTGCGCCGCCCTTGCCGATAATTATTCCCTTGTGCGATTCCTTTTCACAAATAACAGTTGCCTCAACGTCCAATATAGGCTCGCCCTCGGCAGTATCGCGCTCCACAAAGCGCTCAAGGTCAATCGCAATGCCGTGCGGCACTTCCTTATCAAGCATACGCAAAAGCTTTTCGCGAATCATCTCGGCAACCATAACCTTTTCAGGCTGGTCGGTAATATCGTCGTCCGCAAAATAGTGCGGCGCGGGCTTTGAAAATTTAAGCAGCTCGCTTAAAAGAATATCCACGCCGTCGCCCGTTTTAGCCGATACGGGCATCACCGTTTCAAACTCAAATTCCCTTGAATAAAGCGCAATAAGGCTTAAAAGCTCCTCCTTACGCTCTAACATATCAATTTTATTTATTGCAAGCACGGCTTTAAGCTTTCGGCGGCTAAGCTCCTTTATAAGCGCCTTTTCCGCAGGCGGCAGCCCGTTTTCAAGGCTGAATTTCGGGGCTGCTTCAATAACCAGCACCGCCGCGTCCACATCCGCCATACCGTCACCCACGGCTTTGTTCATATTTTTATCAAGCTCGTTTCGCGGCTTGTGAAAACCGGGGGTATCTATAAACACAAGCTGATCTACGCCCTTTGTATAAACGCCGCAGATTTTGGTGCGCGTGGTTTGCGGCTTGTCCGACACAATAGCCACTTTCTGACCGAGTATGCGGTTCATAAGCGAAGATTTACCTACGTTCGGTCTGCCGATAATTGTTATAAAAGCCGATTTTTCTTTCATTAAATAAGTTCCTTATGCTATGTATATTAAAGTTTGTTTATGGCAAGTCCCAGAGCGTCCAGCACCTGCTCCTCTTTTTCGCGCATTATGGTGCGCTCAAGCCCGCTCTTTTCGTGGTCATAGCCCAAAAGATGCAGCATTGAATGAACGGTAAGGAAAGCCACTTCACGCTCAATGCCGTGACCGTAAAGGTTAGCCTGCGACAGCGCATGCTCAACCGAAATTACAATATCACCGAGCATTTTAGCGCCTGTTTCGGGGTTGGTATCGTACTCGCCGTTTTCACCGAGCGGGAAGGAAAGAACATCGGTTGAGGAATCTATATTCCTGAACTTTTTGTTCATCTCCTTTATCATATCGTCATTAACCAGCGTTACGTTGATTTCTGCTGAGTCCTCAAAGCCTTCCATTTTAAGGGTTGCAATGCAGGCTTTTCTTATAAGCAGCCGCGTACCCGTGGGAAGCTTTACCTTTTTCTGTTCGTCCGTAATAATTACTTTTACACTCATTTCTTTTCAGCACTTCTTTCATAAGCTTTTATGATTTCCTGAACCAGTCTGTGACGTACCACGTCGCGCCCGGTCAGGTAATGTATTGCAATATCATCGACGTTTTTAAGCACCTTTACCGCGTCCTTAAGTCCCGAGCGCTTACCGTCGGGCAGGTCTATTTGGGTAATATCCCCCGTGACCACCGCCTTTGAGTTAAAGCCCAAGCGTGTTAAAAACATTTTCATTTGCTCGTTTGTGGTGTTTTGTGCCTCGTCTAAGATAATAAAGCTGTCGTCAAGCGTGCGCCCGCGCATATACGCTAAGGGCGCCACCTCAATATCCCCGCGCTCCTGGCATTTCTGGAAGTTCTCCGCCCCCATCATATCAAAAAGCGCGTCGTAAAGCGGTCTTAAATAAGGGTCTACCTTTTGCTGTAAATCCCCCGGCAAAAAGCCGAGCTTTTCCCCCGCCTCAACCGCGGGGCGGGTAAGGATTATACGGTTTACGGTCTTTGCCCTGAATGCGCTGACGGCTGACGCTACCGCAAGATAGGTTTTCCCCGTTCCCGCAGGACCTACGCCTATTGTTATGGTATTTTTCTTTATAGCCTCGGCATACTGCCGCTGACCTATTGTTTTAGGCTTTACGGGCTTGCCCTTTGAGGTTATACAAATACAGTCCGCATCGGTAACGGCGGTTATGCGATCGTCCTCGCCGTCCTCAACCAGCCCCGAAACATATTCAATGCTCTGGTCGGTTATCTGCTCGCCCTTGTTTATCATAACAAGCAGCCCCTCAATAGTCCTTACGGCGTTCATAACGTCGGTAACGTCGCCGCGCACCCGTATCTGGCTGCCATGCGAGGTTATGCTCACCTTATATTTCTTTTCTATGCGTTTAATGTTCTCATCAAAATTACCGAACAGGTTTATAATCTGCTCAATACGTTCAATATCAACCGTCTGCTCGAACAAATACCGCGTCTCCTTATTCCTTTTTTATATTATTATACCACATTTTCTATGAATTTCCAGTATTAAATAACATAATATCCTGCACCGCAATGTTTTCTTCTGCCGAAACTACCGTTTTTAGCCTTAAACCGCCCTCAATTTCGTCAATTTCACGGTTTTTGACCTCAAAATCGCCCGAAATTTCTAACTTCACCTTTTCCGAAAACAGCCTTTCCAGCTCCTTTTCAAGGGCATTTCGGTCGTAATTTTTCTCGGTTTCCTCTGTAAATTCAAAACGCTTTTCATAAATCGCAATTGGTATTTTGTTGCCGAAAAGCTTTAACGTCTTTACATTCGTTTGGGCGTTGTACATTCCCTTTTCGCTGCCTAAATAAAGCGGAATTTTAAGGGTGAAAAACGAAAGCACGCGTTTTGTTTTTTTCCTGCCTGTTTTAATTTTAATTTTCTGCCTGTAATTTGCCGTCACGGTAATTTCGCGCTCGGTTGCTGCGGTAACGCTGCCTATTGAGTGGACAAACCGCGTTCCCTCGGCGCGTTCCTCGATTCCCGAAACCAGTATATCCCCCGCCGCAACCGTATCGCCCACCTTTACAATGCAGTTGCCAGCGGTTACGTCGATCTTTTTTATAATACCGTCCGCCGCCGCTTTTAAATTTGTGGGTACGCTGTTGTCTTCTTCCTTTTTCTTCGCCTCGGTCACATCCACCGTTAAATAGCAGCCCTCAATATTAAAGGCGCACCAAGAAAGGCGGTTATCCTTAAGCAATAACTGTAATTTTGCGCTTGCGGGCGATATATCGCCCTTGCGTATTCCCGCATATATTCCAAGCTCTTTACACTCGGCAATAATATCCTTTTCCGGAACGCTGCCGTTGCCCGCAACCTCCACCGACCAAACAAAGCCCGACATAAAGGTTAAAAAGGCGAAAAATACGGCGGTGCCCACGGGAATACCGTACCTTTTTTTGTAGCGCTCGGTAAAAAAGGGCAAGCCGTATCGGTCAATTATATGCACCCGCAGCCCGCTTTTTGCAAGCAAGCGCGGCAAGCGTTTAAAATCGCCTACGGCAATATAGCACCTTATAGCCTTGCCGCGCCTTTTGATATTCCACAGCGGTATTCCGTTTTTCGCGCATATATTAAGCAGCTTTTCCGTTATATCGCCCTTAATTTCTATTCGCAGAAAGCCGCGCCAAAACCTGTAAAAGAAAAGCATTTTAAAATCACCTATACACAAAATTCAAGCGACGACATATTTCCCTTTACGGTTATGGTAGTGTCCTCAAAGGTTACTATATCAAACTCCGTGCCGCACACGGTAAGCGCGCCCTTCGGCAGGCGCAGCTTTAAATATGTATCGGTGTATTCCATAACGCCCATACACCCCTCGACAATTATTTCATGGTTTCCGAAAAGCTCCAAATGCGGATTTTTAATCGCACCCGCCGATATTTCATCGCCGCAGCTGAAAATTTTCCATTTTTCCTTAGGCTTTTCGGATTTAAACTTGAATTTCTTGCTCAATTGGCACAACTCCCCCTAACATACTATGTTTTCGTAATTATAATAATTCTGAAAAGCATATATTGTATTAGAAAAGGTGGGAAAGAATTGAAGATAATATCGGTTTTAGCGGCGCTCACCTTTGCCGCCCTTATTATAATAAAGCCCGAACTCTGTGCCGCAGGCGCGGCTGAGGGAATTTTGCTGTGCGGCCGCGTGCTTATTCCCTCGCTTTTTCCTATGACGGTCTGCACGCTGTTTATTACCGGCAGCGGTGCGTTTTCGGGTCTTAAAAGGCTGTCCGCCGTTACGCAAAAACTGTTTCACTTATCGTCGGGTGAATTTATAACGGTAGTTTTAAGCCTTATAGGCGGCTACCCCGTGGGCGCAAAGCTCTTAAACGAGGCGGTAAAGGAAAACCGCATACCCCCCGAAAAAGCGGGGCTTATGCTTTGCTACTGCGTAAATTCGGGACCCGCATTCGCCGTTTTAGCAGTGGGCGTGGGTATGTATTCGTCAAAAGCCGTGGGCTTTGCGCTGCTTGCCGCGCATTTATTGCCGTCCTTAATAATGTGTTTCTTGTTTTCCTTTTTAATAAAAAATGACGCTGTGAAAACCGCACCCATGCCGCAAACGGGCATTGCCGATAATTTTGTCTCGTCGGTATCTGGCGCCTCAGCCGCGCTTTTAAGTATATGCGCATGGGTGATATTTTTCTCGGCAATAGGCGAATATATAAGCTCATGCACCACACGTTTTCCATGGCTTAAATACGCCGCCGCGCCGCTTGAAGTAACAAACGCGGTTGCAAACACCCGCTCGCTGCCGCTTACGGCGTTTTTGCTCGGGTTTGCAGGTATCAGCATATGGTGCCAGATTTTAAGCGTGGGCAAAAGCATTAAAATAAATTTTCCGCTGTTTTTGCTCGCCCGCATTTTCCACGGGCTTTTATCGGTTTGCTTTTTACGTCTGATTTTAAAAATTTTCAAAATTACCGTTAAAACCGCCGCGGCAATAAATTTTTCTCCGACCTACGGCAGCGCCGCGCTTTCGCTTTCTATGCTTATAATGGTTTTAATTTTTATAATATCGGTTTATACGAAAAAAAGTACTGGAAAATTGCTTGACGATATAGTATAATAAATTCGGTGATTTTTATGGCTGATATATTTAATAAGGATTTGCCGCACGCGTGCAGCTATTGCGAGCACGGCCGCGAATCGCTTTTTTCGGGTGAAATACTTTGCTCAAAGCGCGGCGTTACCTCCCCGCGGGATTCCTGCCGCAAATATAAATACGACCCGTTAAAGCGCGTGCCGGAGCGTATAAAAATTTCAGATAATTATAACCCAGAGGATTTCTCGCTTTAAAAAAGTTTTATTTTTTAAAAAGTTTTTGTTGACAATCCGCCGAGTTATGGTATAATAGTTTTTGCGCTATGGTGGATGTAGCTTAGTTGGTTAAAGCGCCAGTTTGTGGCACTGGAGACCGTGGGTTCGAATCCCATCTTCCACCCCATAAAAAAGGACTTGCTTTTTTTGCAAGTCCTTTTTCAATGAAATTCGTCACCGACGAAAAACTCTTTTTACAACCAATTCACAACCCCCCGCTCATTTATATGAGCGGGGGTAACTTTTTATTTCTTCTTTTTTGCAAAGACTATTGACAAATTTAATACTTCGTGATATGATGTATAACGTTAAAGGAGGTATAGTATGGATATTCAGCTAAAGCGGGGTCTTTTGGATGTTTGTGTTTTGGCAGCTATCAAGAGCGAGGATTCATACGGCTATAAGATTATAAAAGATATGAAGCCGTATATTGAGCTTTCCGAGTCTACCCTGTATACTATTCTGAAACGGTTGGAAACAGCCGATATGCTGACCGTTCGCACTGCCGAGCACGGCGGCAGGCTTCGTAAGTATTACCACATCACCAATGAAGGCTTAAAGCGCATTGAAGAATTCAAGGTTGAGTGGAAAGAAATTTTAGCAATTTATCAATTCGTCACCAAGGAGGATGATAATAATGAATAAACAGGAATTTTTGGCACAGCTTCGTAAGGGTCTTACAGGACTGCCAAAGGATGATATTGAGGAACGCTTGACATTTTACAGCGAAATGATTGAAGACAGAATTGAGGAAGGCCTTTCAGAGGAGGAAGCAATTTCGGAGATAGGCTCTGTCGGCGAAATAGCTGCACAAACAATAGCCGATACTCCCCTTGCAAAAATCGCCAAAGAAAGAATAAGGACGAAAGGACGGCTTAAGGCTTGGGAAATTGTGCTGCTGGTGCTGGGCTCTCCGATATGGCTTTCTCTCGGAATTGCCGCAGCCGCAGTAATTCTTGCCCTTTATGTTTCTCTGTGGTCTGTAATCGTTTCGCTGTGGGCGGTTTTCGGCTCGCTGGCAGTTTGCGCTGCGTGCAGTGTGCCGATGTGCTTATTTCTTGTTGCGGGCGGCAGCGGTGCGTCGGGTATAGTTACCCTTTCGGCCGGAATTATTTGCGCCGGGCTTTCTATTTTAATGTTCTATGCCTGCAAAGAAACAACCGGGTGTATTTTGTTACTTACAAAAAAATTTGCGGTATGGTTAAAGAATTGCTTTATTAAAAAGGAGGAATTGTGATGAAAAAGTCAACAAAAGCATGGCTTATTACAGCCGGTTCTCTTGTGCTGCTCGGATGCATAATTTTTGTATGTACTATGTCGGTGCTTAAATGGGATTTCCAAAAGCTCTCAACAGTCAAATACGAAACGAATACTTATGATGTGACTGACGCTTTCAACGATATATCCCTTACAACCGATACCGCAGATATAATATTTGCCCTGTCAGATGACGGTAAATGCAGAGTAGAATGCTATGAGGAAGAAAACGCAAAGCACTCGGTCACCGTTGAAAACAATGAGTTGGTTGTAAAAATAAACGAACAAAAATCATGGTATGACTATATCGGATTTTACCTTGGCTCACCGAAAATAACCGTATATTTACCGAAAGCGGAATACGGTGTACTGACAATAAATGAAAGCACGGGCAGTATTAAAGCACCGAAGGACCTCTCTTTTAAGAGCGCCGATATTTCCGTAAGCACGGGTGATGTTGACTTTTTTGCAGCCTCGCAGGAGGCGGTCAAAATCAAAACAAGCACGGGAAACATATGCATAGAGAATAATACCGTCGGTTCGCTCGACCTTTCGGTCACCACAGGTAAAGCTGCTGTTTCGGGGGTGACCTGTAACGGCGGCATTACGGTAGGCGTATCAACGGGCAAGGCAGCTTTAACCGATATTGCCTGCAAAAGCGTTACGTCAAGCGGAAGTACCGGTGATATATATTTAAAAAATGTTATTGCCGCAGAAAAGCTTTCTATTGAGAGAAGCACGGGTAATGTTAAATTTGACCGTTCGGACGCTGCCGAAATTTTCGTCAAAACAAATACCGGCAGTGTTACGGGCAGTCTGCTTACCGATAAGGTATTTATTACACAAACCGATACGGGCGACGTTTCCGTTCCCAAAACGGTAACCGGCGGCAGGTGCGAAATAAAAACCGATACAGGCGATATTAAAATAAAAAAAGACTGAGCACAAAAAATATTAAAAATCATTTCAAATTACTTGAAAAGGTACAGGGCTTTATGCTATAATCTACTCAGAAAGGTCGAAAGAAGGAAGTCGAAATATGAATATTACGCCCTGTCAGATTGATTTTAACGAAAAAAAGGGTTTTATTTGCGATATGGACGGCGTTATATACCACGGTAACCGAATTTTACCGGGCGTAGCCGAGTTTATCAAATGGCTGCATGATGAAAAAAAGGAATACCTTTTCCTTACAAACAACAGCGGCTACACACCGCGTGAGCTTAACCAAAAGCTGGCACGAATGGGGCTTGATGTATCTGAGGAGCATTTTTACACAAGCGCCTTGGCAACCGCCGCATTTTTAAAGGAGCAGGCTCCGGGCTGCTCGGTATTCGCCATAGGCGAGGCAGGGCTTTTAAATGCGCTTTATGACGCCGGAATAACAATGAATGATGTAAACCCCGATTATGTGGTTGTGGGCGAGGGGCGCTCCTATTCACTTGATACGCTTACAAAAGCAACCAATCTTGTTATGGCGGGTGCAAAGCTTATCGGTGCAAATTCTGATGTATCGGGACCTATTGAGGATGGAATAGCCCCCGCCTGCCGTGCGCTTATTGCACCCATTGAAATGGCAACCGGCAAGCAGGCTTATTTTTGCGGAAAGCCTAACCCGCTTATGATGCGGACAGGCTTGCGCCTGCTGCATTGCCACTCTGCCGAGGCGGTAATGGTTGGCGACCGAATGGATACAGACGTTATTTCCGGTATGGAAAGCGGTATGTCAACGGTGCTGGTGCTCTCGGGTGTTTCCACCCGTGAAACACTTAAAACCTACGCCTACCGCCCGAGTATTGTTTTAAACGGCGTCGGTGATATTCCGGCTATGGCAAACAATAAAAAATAAAATAAACAGCTAAAAAAAGCGAGCCGCAGCACCCAAAAGGAACGGTTGCGGCTCACTTTTTTAGGCAAATATATAAATTCACCCATTATGAAACGGAGATTTAAAAGTGTTAAAAAACTATATCGGCAATAAGGCGTTTTACCGTATGGCTTTAACGGTCGCCCTGCCTATGATGATTCAAAACGCCGTAACCAACTTTGTAAGTTTGCTTGATAATATTATGGTCGGGCGGGTCGGAACGCTGCAAATGACCGGCGTTTCGGTTGTTAATCAGCTGCTTTTTGTATATAACCTTTGTGTTTTCGGTGCGGTGGCAGGCGCCGGAATTTTTACCGCCCAGTTTTACGGGCAAAAGGATGATGAAGGCATACGCCAGACCTTCCGTTTTAAAATATTTATCTGCGCGCTTATAGCCGCTATAGGCATTTCGCTGCTGCTTATAAAGGGCGATAGCCTTATAGGGCTGTATCTGCGCGGCGAGGCTACCGCAGCCGAGCGCACCGCCGCGCTCGGGTACGGGCGCGATTATCTTGCAATTATGCTTATAGGGCTTGTACCTTTCACCTTTAATAACGCCTATGCCTCATCTATGCGCGAAACCGGGCAGACGGTCGTGCCCATGGTGGGCGGGCTTGTTGCAGTTGCGGTTAATATGTCCTTAAATTATGTGCTTATTTTCGGCAAGCTGGGTATGCCGGTGTTAGGCGTTAAGGGTGCGGCTATTGCAACCGTGCTTTCACGCTATGCAGAGCTTGCCGTAAATGCCGTTTGGCTGCACAGTCACGGCAAGCGCTACCCGTATATTCGCAGTGTTTACCGCTCTGCGCGCATTGCCCTGCCGCTGCTCAAAAAAATTGCGGTAAAGGGTATGCCGCTGCTGTTTAACGAGGCGCTTTGGTCTGCAAGCGTGGCTGTGCTCAACCAGTGCTACTCTACCCGCGGGCTTACTGTTGTTGCGGCAAATAACATAGCCTCTACACTGTGGAATCTTTTCTCGGTCTGCTTTATTTCGCTGGGCAGCGCAACCGGCATCATTATAGGGCAAATGCTCGGCGCGGGAAAGCCGGCCGACGAGGTGCGCGATTGCGACCGAAAGCTGATTGCCTTTTCGGTTACCTCCTGCGCCGTTTTCGGAATCGCAATGGCTGCGGTTTCGGGGGTATTCCCCTTAATTTACAAAACCGATAACTCCGTGCGCTCGCTCGCAACCGCGTTTATTTGCATTAACGCAGTTATTATGCCGTTTAACGCTTATGCAAACGCAGCATACTTTACCCTGCGCTCAGGCGGAAAAACACTCTCCACCCTGCTGTTTGACAGCTGCTTTGTTTGGGTTGTAAGCGTGCCTGTAGCCTATACTCTCAGCAGATTTACCGGAATTGCCATTCTTCCGCTTTATGCCGTTTGCCAGAGCGCGGAAATTCTGAAATGCGTTATAGGCTATATTATGCTGAGGCGCGGCAGCTGGATTAAAAATATTGTGCAAACTCACCCTGACGCGGAATAACTTTTGATTTTTTGGAGGTTATTTTATGATACACGGATTAGGCGAGCTGCGCTCCTCTGATGGCAGCACACTTTTAAAAGTGTGGAAGGTAAGCGTTCAACCGGGTGTGCGACCGCTTGTGCGCCACAGCCACATACGCTTTGAAATAACCCTTATAACCTCCGGCAGCGGAATTTACACAGTCGGCGATATGGAATACCCTATTAAACCGGATAGTATATTTGTATTTGCAAGCAACGAGCAGCACTGCGTTACCAAGGTGGACGAAAACGGGCTTGAAATGATAAACCTGCACTTTGAGCCGCGCTACCTTTGGGGCAGAAGCTTTGACAGCCTATCTGCGCAAAATGCCGATTTTTGTTTCAGGCACAGCCCTGAGTTCTGCAATTACTTATCCCCCGAACGCTCAACCGCACTAAAAAGCCTTTTTATTATGATGACCGAGGAATTTTCAAAAAAGCCGGCTGAATATGCCCTGCAAATAAAAAATTACCTTAATATGATAATTATAAGTCTTATACGCAGTTTCAACTATACCTCTGATAATGTCGCCGTAAGCCGCGACAGATTAAATTCGGTTAAAAACACTATTAAGTATATAGACACACATCTATCCGAGCCGATAACCCTGCAAATGCTGGCGGAAAACGCCGGAATGACACCCAATTACTTTTCAACGCTGTTTAAAAAAATCAGCGGGATAACCCTGTGGGACTACATAAACTCGCGAAGAATAGAGGCGACAATGCAGCTTTTAAAAGGCGAAAAACAGCTCAATATACTTGAAATAGCCACTCAGTGCGGCTTTAATAACACGGCGAATTTCAATAAAATTTTTAAAAAGGTAAGCGGTTTAACACCTAAGGAATACCGCGCCAGCGGAGATATAATAGTGTAATTAAATTATTCAGCAATTTATATGCTTTCGCAATATAGCATAAAGCACCGAAATTTTTAAATGTTTTTTTCAATTCACTGTTATTATAAATATTGCACTTTTTTGTCATAGGGAGTATAATAAATGCGAAACAAAAGCAAAAGGCGGTGCAGCGGTAATGTTTTCTGAGCTTAAAAGCGTCGGGCTTTTCGGTATCGACTCTTATATGATAGAGGTTGAAGCGGATATATCATCGGGACTTCCGGCTTTTGATATTGTAGGTCTGCCTGATACCGCCGTAAAGGAATCACGCGACAGAGTACGCGCCGCACTGAAAAACTGCGGCTATAAGTTCCCCATAGGCAGAATTACAATAAATCTTGCCCCTGCCGATTTAAAAAAAGAGGGCTCTATATATGATTTACCCGTGCTTATAGCAATACTTAAAGCGTCGGGTCAGCTTGATGCAGACGTGAGCGACAGTGTTTTTATAGGCGAGGTCTCGTTAGACGGCAGATTACGCCACATAGGCGGCGCATTGGCTATTGCCATAACCGCCCTGAAAAACGGCATAAAGAATGTATTTGTTCCCGAAGAAAACGCAGCCGAGGCAGCAATTATAAGCGGCATATCGGTTTACGGTATAAATAATATAAAGCAGCTTATAGCCCACCTTTGCGGCAACGAAAAGCTCACGCCGCAGCCGGTCACGCAGGTTGACGCCCCTACCGCCGCCTTCCCTATTGATTTCAGCGATGTTAAGGGTCAGCTTGCCGCAAAAAAAGCGCTTGAGGTTGCCGCGGCAGGCGGTCATAATGTTTTGCTTATAGGTCCGCCAGGTGCCGGCAAAAGTATGCTCGCAAAGCGTTTACCCACAATTTTGCCCGAAATGACCTTTGAAGAATCAATTGAGACCACAAAGGTTCATTCAATAGCGGGTATACTTGATAAAAATAATCCGTTTGTACGGGTTCGCCCGTTCCGTGCTCCGCACCATACGGTGTCGACCGCCGGAATAACAGGCGGCGGCTCTGTTCCTAAGCCAGGGGAAATTTCGCTTGCGCACAACGGCGTTCTGTTTTTAGATGAGCTGCCGGAATTTCGCCGCGATGTGACCGAGGCGCTCCGCCAGCCGCTTGAGGACGGCAAGGTAACAATTTCCCGCATTGCCGGCTCAATTACATACCCAAGCTCAATTATGCTCGTGGCGGCAATGAATCCATGTCCCTGCGGCTTTTTCGGGCACCCTACGCGGCAATGCATATGCTCGCCCAAGGCCGTGCGTAATTACCTGAATAAAATTTCAGGGCCTATGCTTGACAGAATTGATATTCATATAGAAGTGCCGCCGGTAAATTATGAGGAATTAAACTCCACCGGCAAGGAGGAAACCTCGGCGGAAATTCGCGCCCGTGTAAACCGCGCAAGGCAGCTCCAAACAGAGCGCTACCGCGGAACGGGCATTTCCTGCAATGCAAAGCTCACCCCCGCAATGCTGAAAAAATACTGTGCGTTGGATGATATGGCATCGGGATATTTGAAGCTTGCTTTTGATAAACTCGGTATGTCGGCAAGGGCATATGACCGCGTTTTGAAGATTGCAAGGACGCTTGCAGACCTTGAAGGCAGTGAAATTATAAAAAGAGAGCATATTTTTTCATCAATTTCGTTCAGAACACTTGACAAAAAGTACTGGAGCGAGTAAAATAGATATTGTCAGTTCGGTACGGTGTGTTTTTTAAACTTCACCCTACCGCTGTTCGGGGGCGTAGCTCAGCTGGGAGAGCGTACGGTTCGCATCCGTAAGGTCGAGAGTTCGATCCTCTTCGTCTCCACCATAAGTTTTGAAACCCGCTTGAATAGCGGGTTTTAATTTTTTTCATTAAAATTCCCCCTGTAAAAATACACACTTATGTCAAAAGGTATACCTTTTGAACTCCTGCTTTTGTCCTTTGATGAAATAAAGGAACCTGTCGCTGCGTTTTAAACGCAACGGCAGGTTTTTTTATTTATTCTGTATTATCAGTCTTTCTTAAAGAAATTGATTACATCGCTGTAGCTCTCGTCATCATCGGCAGAGGTATTCCCGAGGAGAGAAGCCAAATCATTGTTCTTTTCCTCTTTCTTATCGTCGCCGAGACCTGTTGCAACAACAGTAACGCGGATAGTATCTTCCAGAGTATCGTCAAGCTGAGCGCCCCAGATAATGGTAGCGTCCGGGTGAGCCATATCGGAAATGATGGAAGAAGCAAGTTCAACTTCTTCAAGACCGATATCATCGGAACCGGTAATGCTGATGATTACGCCGCGCGCATTTTCCATAGAGGTTTCGATAAGCGGGCTGCTGATAGCCGCGCGCGCTGCCTGCTCTGCCTTATCGCGGCCGGTAGCAACGCCGACGCCCATGTGGGCATAGCCTGCGTCTGACATAATAGACTTAACGTCGGCAAAGTCAAGGTTGACAAGCGCGGTAACGTTAATAAGCTCGGAAATGCTCTGAACGCCCTGACGGAGAACGTCATCGGCAATATCGAAAGCGTTTTTAAATGTAATCTTCTGTTCGGAAACAAATTTAAGGCGCTCATTCGGGATAACTACCAAGCTGTCAACACATTCCCTTAAAGCGGCAATGCCCGATTCAGCCTGAGTCATACGCTTTTTGCCCTCAAAGCCGAAAGGCTTTGTTACAATACCTACGGTCAGTATTCCGAGCTCTTTGGCAATAGAAGCCACAACTGGGGCCGCGCCTGTGCCGGTTCCGCCGCCCATACCTGCGGTTATGAAAATCATATCGGCAGTGCGAATGGCCGCGGTAATTTCATCACGTGATTCTTCTGCAGCAGCTCTGCCGTTATCGGGGTTGCCGCCCGCACCCATACCTGATGTGGTTTTTTCACCTATCTGAATTTTCTGATTGGCTTTTGATTTAATAAGAGCGGCTTTATCGGTATTAATAGCGATAAACTCAACGCCGCGAACGCCTGCGTCTACCATGCGGTTTACTGCGTTTCCGCCGCCTCCGCCTACACCTACAACTTTAATTTGAACTACATTCTCTTGATCTTCTGCTACTTCAAATGGCATTTTAAATTCCTCCGTATTTATGTAAATTGGAAATTATACTTACTCACTTAAAGATAATAACATATCTTTTTTCAAATTTCAACACTTTTTATTACATTCCTGTAATTTTTTTTAATTTGTTCAAAATTTAGGCTGTTAGACAATACAATCAGAGCACAATGCTTTTTTGAAGAAACGGCGCCGTTATCGGCATTGTTGCCCTCCGCTCACAATACGTCAGTATTCTTCGGTCAGGCGCCGCGCCGCTAAACAGCGCCGTTTTCTTACAAAATCTTTGACCCATAGCGAGAAAATTTTTTCGCTTATGAAGTCGAGGAATGCAGGAATACCGGCGTATTTCAAATGACGAGACAATATAATCGAACAAATTTTCCGCTATGGGAAGTATTGCGCCCTGATTGTATTGTCTATCCCCCCGAATCTGTCGAAACAAAGCTGCCTTCGGTGTTTGTGGGCGTCCACATACTGAGATTTATTTTGCCCTTTGCCGTTTCATCCATATTTTTTATCATTCCGGCAAGGTGCGCAAATTTTTTATCGGTATAATTTGAGGTGCCGAGATTAACGGTAAATCTGCCGTCAACACCCACGGTAATGGCAAGCTCGTCCGTAATGTCTATTTTAGTAATTTTAAGCTTTGTTTTTTCGGCGCTTGCAAATATTTCGTTCAGGGTAGTTTCGGTTTTTTCTTTAGCAAAGATAAGCTTATGCCCGACCTTTAAGGTAAGCCCGCCGGCGCTGATTTCGGGTATTTCCTCGGGCTTTTCCGATACCTCCGAAAGCACCCGCCCCGATTTACTCACGGGGTAATATTTATCCCCCGATAAATAGCATACATATTCCGCAGCGTCGGTCACCTTGAGCGTGTATGTTCCCGGCAGTTTGCGCTTTACCGTTACCTTTTCTATGTACGGCAGTTTAGTTTTGAGCTTTTCCTCATTTACCGAGGAAATAAACAGGTTATCGCCCTTTTTTATACCTGTGGCGGCGATTATCTGCTCTGCCGAATATTTACTGCTGCCGGAGGCGGAAATACTTTCTATTTTGAAGAAAACCGTGAGCGAGAGTATAACCCCTACTCCGACAGCCAAAACAAACAGTAAAACAAGAAAAACCTTAATTCTGCGCCGACGTATTTTCCGTTGCCGCGCCTTTCTTTTTCTTAAGAATTCATCGTCCCTGTTATTGGTATTCAAAAAATTTCACCTCTTATAGCTTATATCCGCCCCGAGTGATGACAAACGCTCGGTAATTTTTTCATAGCCGCGCTCAATGTGGTGCGTATCTCCTATTTCGGATGTTCCGTTTGCTTTTAGCGCTGCTATTACAAGCGCCGCGCCCCCGCGCAGATCGGTGGCTCTGGCGCGCGCGCCCGAAAGCTCGCTTACTCCCTCAATAACCGCCGCCTTGCCCTCGGTTTTGACTTTTGTGCCGAAACGGTTTAATTCATCAATATATCTGTAACGGTTTTCAAAAATATTTTCCACGAAGACCGAGGTGCCGTCCGCCGCTGCAAGCATTGCAACGGCTATAGGTCCTGCGTCGGTGGGAAAACCGGGGTAAACAAGACTTCTGAGCGTGGGTATTCTTTTAAGGCGCTCTGGGGATATAAGGCGCAGGCTTTTGCCGTTTACCGAAATATCGCACCCGCACTCGCGAAAGCTCCACAGCAGCGATACCATATGAGGCGGCATAACGTTTTCAAGCTCTATTTTTCCGCCTGTTACCGCGGCGCACGCCATATATGTGGCGGCTACTATGCGGTCGGGTATTATAGTATGCTCGGTGCCGCCGAGCCGCTTTACGCCCTCTATCCGCACGGTATCCGACCCGCAGCCGCAAATCCGCGCGCCCGCGCTGTTTAGAAAATCGGCAAGGTCGCTTATCTCGGGCTCCTTTGCTGCGTTGTGAATAACGGTAGTGCCCTCTGCCATGGCAGCGGCGAGAATTATATTCTCGGTAGCACCCACGCTCGGAAAGCCCAGGTGTATTTCGGCGCCGTGCAAGCCGTTTTCGGCGGTGCAGTTTAAGTAACCGTGCTCTTCGGTTATTGTAACGCCCATTCTTTCAAGCGCCGATAAATGTAAATCAATAGGTCTCGGACCCAGCTCACACCCGCCGGGGCTGCTTATTACCGCCATGCCCATTCTGCCGATAACCGCGCCGAGAAAAACTACCGACGAGCGCATTTCGCGCATAAGGCTATCGGGAATATCGTACTCGGAAACACCCGAGCTGTCAATAATAACGGTATTTTCCTCCTGCCTGCACTTACAGCCCAAATGCTTAAGAATTTTAAGCGAGGTTTCAACGTCCGACAGCAGCGGGCAGTTATGTACTACGCTTTCCCCGCCGCAGAGCACCGTGCCCGCAAGCACCGGCAAAACACTGTTTTTTGCACCCTGAACGTTCACTCTGCCGGAAAGCCTTTTTCCGCCGTTTATTATTATTTCTGACATCCCGTCACCCTCTCGCAATAAAAACTGTTCTCACAGTTCATACTATGCGAAAGTGCGAAAAGTGTCACGCTTCAGTGTATAGGCTGATGAGAGCCAAACTCATTACAGTTTCTCTCGCTGTCTTTTACCGCCTTGCTCGCGCTTATTTTTGTAAGGTATATAAGCCCATTAAAACCTCATAAATTCGCTTGTTTGCGTCGGGAATTGCGTGTTTGCGCGCCGCGTCTCCCATTTTTTCAAGCAGCGGCTTGTTGCATATAAGCCCCTCAACCGCTTTAATAAGGCTTTCGCCGCTTAAATCCTTTTCTTCAAGCAACTGCGCCGCGCCCGCTTTTTTAAGGGTCATTGCGTTGTGGTACTGGTGGTTTTCGGCAACATAGGGCGAGGGTATCAGCACCGAAGGCTTTCCGCAGCAGCATAGCTCGCTTAAGGTTATAGCCCCCGCGCGGCAGATAACAAGGTCAGCCGCCGCCATACAAACATCCATATTATTTATATATTCGCGAACGTCGGTATACTCAGAAAGCTTTGTATCGCCGAGCGCCTCAAGCATTGCCTTGTAGCCCGCGCTACCCGCGGCGTGTATATGGTAAAAATCACCCGTAGCGCCTAATTGCTTTATAAGCTCTGTTACCGCCTCGTTTATATGGCGCGCGCCCAGCGACCCGCCGAACGATAAAAGCAGGGGCTTATCCCCTATGCCAAGCCTTGCGCGGGCTTCCTCCCTGCTCATTTTAAGCAGCTCGCCGCGCACGGGGTTGCCTGTTATAACAGGGCTTTTGCCGCATTTTAAGTATTTTTCCGCCTCGGGCATGGCAAGCATTACTCGGTCAGCCTTCAGCGCTAACATTTTGGTTGTAACGCCGGGGTATGCGTTTTGCTCGTGAATGGCGGTTTTAAAGCCCAAGCGCTGTGCCTCTTTAAGCACGGGACCGCTCACATAGCCGCCCGTGCCCACAACCAAATCGGGCTGCAGCTGCCTTAAAAGCTTTTTGGAATCGATAGACGCCGTTACCGCAAGCCTTGCCGCCCTGATATTTTTAACCGCGCTTTTAAAGGAGATTTTGCGCTGAAAGCCGGCAACCTCTATCGTATGAAAATCATACCCCGCCGCCGGCACGAGCTTTGATTCGAGCTTTTCGGCAGTGCCGATATATGATATTTCCGCGTCGGGGTGGCGCTCCTTAATATAACCCGCAACCGCAAGCGCGGGATTTATATGCCCCGCGGTGCCGCCGCCCGCAAACAATATTTTCACATTTACTTCCCCCTAAAATTCAAGACTTTTCTATATTTGCGCTGCGCGAAACCGAAAGCACAATTCCCATTTCGGCAAGCAATATTAAAAGCGACGTTCCGCCGTAGCTGAAAAACGGAAGGCTGATGCCCGTATTCGGTATGGTATTGGTAACAACCCATATATTGAGCATTGCCTGCAAGCCCACCTGAAAAGTAAGCCCCAACGCCAAAAGCGAGCCGAATTTATCCTGCGCGCGCATGGCTATTGTAAACCCACGCCACACAAGCAGGCAAAAAAGAATTATTATAATAACCGCGCCTATAAGCCCCAATTCCTCGCAGACTATTGCAAAAATAAAATCGTTATGCGGCTCTGGCAGCCATAAGTATTTTTGCCGTGACTGACCTATTCCGCGCCCCAATATTCCGCCCGAACCTATTGCGAGCAGCGACTGTATTGTCTGAAAGCCTTTGCCTGTAGCGTCCGCCCACGGATCGCGCCAATACTTTATACGGTCGGAGCCGTAGCCTATAATGCCTGTTACAACGGCTAAAACGCCGCCGCCCACGCCGAGTGCCGCGCCGCCTATAATATAGCGTTTGGGCAGCCCGCCTACGATAAGCAGCACTATACCTATTGTGAAAATAAGCACGGTTGCCGAAAGGTGCGGCTCAAGCACCACAAGCCCGCATGTGAGCCCTAAAAGCACCACAAGGAAAAATATGAATTTAAAACTTTTCATTTGCTTTGCATTGCCCGCAATAAGCGAGGAAAAAAGCAGTATAATTGCGAATTTCGCAACCTCCGAGGGCTGAAAGTTTACGGGGCCTAAAACTATCCACCGCTTAACGTCCATACCCTTCACCATTGGCGGAATTACCAGCAGCACCGCCAGCATACCTATTGCAAGAACGTAGGTTATCCATGCAAATCTGCGCCAGAAATGGTAGTCGATTTTTGAAATAATCAGCATAAGCGCAACGCCCGCCGCGGCAAACGCTGCCTGGCGGGTTATGAACTTATAGCTGTTGCCGTAATATTCGTAGGAATAGGCGTAGCTTGCCGAAAACAGCATTACAAGCCCGGTTGTAAGCAATATTAAAACAAAGGATAAAAAGGTTAAATCAAGCCTTTTACCCGCCTCGGGCTTTTTTTTAGCTGCCGCCATTCTTTATTCCTCCTGAATTACTTATTAAAAATTATGGGTAGCAGCGCAAGCAAACAGCCGAGCGCCGCAACGCTTGAAAACACAAGGACGATTTTTTGCTCGGACCAGCCGCACATTTCAAAATGATGGTGTAAGGGAGCCATTTTGAAAAGGCGCTTTTTGGTGCGCTTGTAATGCGCAACCTGCAAAATATCCGAAAGTGCCTCGGCAAAATAGGTTATTCCCGCAAGCAGCAAAAGCACAGGTCTTTCCGTGCCGAAAGAAATTGCAACCACCATTCCGCCCAAAAACATTGAGCCTGTATCGCCCATAAACACCTTTGCGGGCTTTGCGTTCCACACAATAAAGCCGCAGCAGGCGCCCGCCAGCGCAGCGGACAAAGCGTTAATGCCGAACTGATAAAGAAAGCCCGATGCCAGCATAAACGCGCAGGCTACCACAAGCGTAACGGCTGATGCGAGCCCGTCAATTCCGTCGGTTAAATTCACGGCGTTTGTAAAGCCGTAAATAAACATAAGAGCTATAGGCCAAAAAAGAAGACCCGCACCTTTTACTATATTTATATCGCCTATAAAGGGTATTGTGGTGGTTTTCATTCCCGAAAGGCAAAGTGAAACCAAATACGCCGCGGCAACAAGCAGCTGCAAAAATGTCTTCTGCCGCGCGGTAAGCCCTAAATTGCGCTTTTTAACAACCTTGATATAGTCGTCCATAAACCCTATGGCGGACATTCCGAGCGCTAAAAATATACCCGAAAGGAAGACGGATAAACGGTAGCTGTCGTGCAGCTCTGAGGCAAAGCGCCCCGAGACTGCCGATGAATAACCGAACGCCACCAAAAGCGATAAAAGCACGCCGGCGATTATCATAACCCCGCCCATTGTGGGCGTGCCCTGCTTGCCCTTGTGCCACTTGGGGCCTATATCCAATATAGTTTGCCCGAATTTCAGCTTTTTTAAATACGGAATTACAAAATATCCCGATCCCGCCGTTACCGCAAATGCAACCGCCGCAGCTATAACAGATGTTAAATCTTTCATTTTTCCCCGTCTCCGCCTGTTATTATTTTAAATTTTTAAGCGCCTCTGCCACAACCTCGCGCTCGTCAAGGTGAATGGTGCCGTCTTTAAGAATCTGGTAGGTCTCGTGCCCCTTGCCCGCAAGCACTATTATATCCCCCGGCTGGGCTATTGAAACCGCATATTTAATGGCCTCAATTCGGTTTTCTATTACCTTATAGGGGGTTCTGCTGTCGCGCATACCGACAAGTATATCGTCAATTATGGCGCGCGGGTCTTCGCTGCGCGGGTTATCGCTTGTAACTATAACGTAATCAGCAAAATGCTCGGCTATGCTGCCCATAATGGGACGCTTGGTTTTATCCCTGTCTCCCCCGCAGCCGAACACCGCAATAAGCCTGTTCTTTTCGCACTCGCGGAAGGTGGAAAGTATGTTTTTAAGTCCATCGGGCGTGTGGGCGTAGTCTATTATAATATGGAAATCTCTACCCGTGGGCACTGTTTCCGCCCTGCCCTTAACGCCGTTCATTTCGGCTAAAGCCGCCGCCACAGTAGTGATAGGTATACCTATTTCCACCGCGCAAACCGCGGCGCAAAGCGAATTGTAAACCGTAAAGCGCCCGCCGGTATTAACCTTTATGTGGCTGATAATGTTGTCGCTTAAAAACTCGTACTCAACCGAGGTAGGCTTGAAGTTTATGCCCTTTGCGCTGTATGTGGAGTTATCGCCTGTTGAGTACGTTACAACCTTGCAGTCAAGGTCCTTTATAATTTCATCGGCGTAGCTGTCGTCCTTATTTATAACCGCCGTTTTGCACATTTTAAAAAGCTTTTTCTTAGCCGCAAGATAATTTTCCATTGTTTTATGGTAATCAAGGTGATCCTGCGTTAAATTGGTGAACATTGCCGCGTCGAAATTCAGCCTGTAAACACGGCACTGGTCAAGCGCGTGGGATGATACTTCCATTATAACATATGTGCAGCCCTTGGCTTTCATAAGCGCAAAAAGCGAATTAAGCTCGTAGGCGTTGGGCGTTGTGTTGTGCGCCGCGATTATTTCATTGCCTATCATATTCTGTATTGTGCCTATAAGCCCTACCTTATACCCAGCTTTTTCAAGTATGCATTTGAGCATATATGTTACCGAGGTTTTGCCGTTTGTGCCCGTAACGCCGAGCAGATGCAGGCTGTCGGCAGGGTTACCGAACCACTTGGCGCATATATCGGCATATGCCGCGTGGGTGTTTTCTACCAAAATCTGATTTTTCTCACCCGTATCGCGCTCGACAACGACCGCCGCCGCGCCGTTTTTTACCGCCTGAGCGGCGTATTCGTGACCGTCGGACGCAGCGCCCTTAATGCAAACAAACAGATACCCAGGCTTTACCTGCCTTGAATCGCAGGTAATACCCGTAATTTCCGTATTTGCTAAATTTCCGTTTACTTCTGTCAGATATTTAAGCTTCATTTTTTCTCCTATCCGTCAACTACGTTGTCATCGCTGAAATATACTGTTATAACCGTGCCGGCGTCAACCTCCTTGCCCGCCTCCACGCTTTGCTTGTAAGCCTTTAAGCCGCCCGTGCTTGTGTTGCCCGAGAACTCAACATTAACGCCCGCCCTTGCCGCCGCGGCGTTTACATCGGTAGCGCTAAGCCCTTTGAAATTCGGCACGGTGGCTTTTGTTACCTCCGCTCCGTCCTCAGTGTAGAGTATAACCACACCGCCGGATATTACCTTGCTGCCGGCAGCGGGCAGCTGCCTTACAACCTTTTCGCCATTACCCACAACCTTGTATTCAAGCTTTTGGGTGGTGATTTTTCCCTTCGCGTCCGCAATGGCAAGACCTACCGTATCGGGCACGGTAATGGCAAGCTTTTGCAGCTGCTCCTCGGTGTAGCTCGGTTCAAAGCCGAGATAAGGCAGAATATCCGCCATTATCTTTGAGTTTACAGGCGCGGAAATAGCACCGCCGTAATACTTTTCGCCCTTAGGCTCGTCAAGCATAACAAAAACCGCGATTTCGGGCTTTTCTATCGGGGCGACCGTGGCGCATGAGCCTATATACAGCCGCTTATCGCCCGTTTGCAGTATTTTGGAAACCTTTTGCGAGGTTCCCGTTTTAGCGCCGATATTATAGCCCGCAACAAGCGAGTTTTTAGCGCCGTTTTCGGAAACAAAGTTTAAAAGCTCCCGCATTGTGGCGGAAGTGCTTTCGGAAATTACCTGCCGCTTTGTTGAAGAGGCAACCGTTTTTTTAACCTTGTTGTTTTCATCGAGTATTTTCTCAACCATATGCGGCTGAACAAGATACCCGCCGTTCACCGTTGCGGAAATTGCGCAGATAAGCTGCATGGGCGTTACGTTGAAGGTCTGACCGAATGATGAAGACGCAAGTTCAACGGGGCCCATTTTTTCTTCCTTATGGTAAGTGGAAGCTGCCTCGCCGGGTAAATCGATTCCGGTTTTTTCGGTAAAGCCGAAAGCCTTGAAATATTTTGAAAAGGTATTAACCCCCACAAGCTGACCTATTGTTATAAACGCGGGGTTGCAGGAGTTTGCTTTTGCCTGCATAAGGTTCTGCGAGCCGTGGCCTGTGGTTTTGTGGCAGTGGTATGACTGACCCGCCACCGTTGCGTGACCGTTGCAGAAAAAGCTTGAATTTTTATTTACAAGGTTTTCTTCAAGCGCTATAGCCGCCGTAACCGCTTTGAAAACAGAGCCCGGCTCGTAAGTATCCGAAACCGCCTTGTTTCGCCACTGGCGGTTTAAAAGCTCGCTTTGCACCTTTTTCTTTTCTTCGTCGCCCTCGGTTTCGTCAACCTTTTTTTGGTCGGCGGCAGAGAGTGTAAACGGTGCGTTCGGGTCAAAATCGCCTTTTACCGACATTGCAAGTATCGCGCCGGTATTAACATTCATAACAACCGCCGCGCCGCGCTCGGCAATCTGATTTTCCTCTATTGCCGCTTCAAGGTATTTATCCGCCGTGTACTGAACGTAGTTATCAAGCGTTAAAACAAGCGAACCGCCCTTTACCGCGTTTTCCACCTTTTCATAAGAAAACGGCATATTTGTTCCCGCGGCGTTTTTTGCCGCAACCACGCGCCCCGCAGTGCCTGTAAGCTCGTTATCGTAGTAGCTTTCAAGCCCCGAAAGCCCCTGATCGTCCGATCCTACAAAGCCTAAAACTACCGACGCTAAGTTGCCGTTCGGGTAATACCTTTTTGTAGTGGAGTCAAGCCCTATATACTGCGAAAGCTCCAAATCCTTATTATCGAGTATAAACTGCCGCACCTTATCGGCAGCGGTTTTTTCAATTTTCTTTTTAACGATAACATAGTAGGATTTCTTACCCGTATAATCATACACCGTATCGTAATCCATTTCAAGTATTTCAGATAAACCCTCGGCAATTTTTTTCTTTACCTTTTCGGCGTCCTCGGCTTTTTTTATACTCCTTATTCCGTTTGGGGTAATATATACCGTCCACGCGGGCGAGCTTGTCGCAAGGGTTTGCATATTGCGGTCGTAAATATCACCGCGCGGCGCGGTGACAAGGCTGTCGTACAGCTGCTGCTCGGAGGCGTCGTTCTGATATTTCTCGCCGTTTATTATCATAATGTTTACAAGACTGCCCGTAGATACAACCGAAAGTGCGATTATAAGCACCAGCATTACGGCTGCAATTCTTGTAAGCATCATTTTATTCGGCTTTACAGTCATACGTTTTCCTCCGTTTCCGATAATATCCGAATACGAGAGTCGGCAAAACAACTCTCGTACTCTCTATTCTTACACTGATAATATATTACTGTTACCTGTACTTTTATTACTTCGCGGTTACTTCACTTCCGTCGGCTTTAACCGCCTTATCCTTATCGTTTACTCTTATATACTTAACGTTGCTTTTTTCCATCTTACGCATACCGAGCTGTGTTGCCTCAAGCTCAAGGTTTGCAAAGGAAATTCTGCGCTGCATTTCAACCTCAAGGCTTGTCTTCTCGCTGTCAAGCTCGGTTATTGCGGCTTTAACCTCGCCTATTTCGGAGTTTACCTCGTTTATTTTAATGCGCATCATAATATTTCCGCAAAGTGCCGCCAGAATAAAGGTTGCCGCCATTATAAACGCCGCGGGCGATGAAAGGCTTTTAGCCGCCGCGCGTCTGCGGCTTTTTGTGCGCTCCGCTGTTTTGGGCATTGCAACTATATTATCACGCCTTTTCTCTGTTTCGGCGGTTTTCGGCATAAACATTTCAAAATCGTATGCTAAGCTGTCGTTATAATATTTTATGTTATTCATAACGCGTATCCCCTGTTAATTCTTTATAATTACCCTCAGTTTTGCGCTTCTGCTGCGCGGGTTTTCGTTCAATTCTTCTTCGCTCGGCTCTATGGGCTTTTTGGTAAGCAAATGCCCTGCCGGTGTTTTGCCGCAAACGCACACCGGAAAATCGGGCGGGCAGGTGCAGCCTGTGCAATATTCGCGGAATTTTTGTTTCACCATTCTGTCTTCAAGCGAATGGAAGGTTATAATAGCCAAAGCGCCGTCCTTATTAAGCAGCCCGAATGCCTTATCCAAAGCGTCCCGCAGCTCGTCTAACTCGCCGTTTACGGCAATTCTTATAGCCTGAAAGCATTTCCTTGCGGGGTGACCGTCGCGCCGCGCCTTTGCGGGTACGGCGTTGGCGATTATATCCGCCAACTGCAAGGTGCTCATGATCGGCTGCTTTTCACGCTCGTCAGCAATTCGCAGCGCGATTTTATAGGCAAATTTTTCCTCGCCGTAGTCTCTGAAAATTCTTGCAAGCTCTGCTGCGGAATAGCTTGCCACTATATCCGCCGCGGTTAGCCCGCTTTTGCTCATTCGCATATCAAGCGGTGCGTCCTTGTGGTAGGAAAAACCCCTCTCGGCGTTATCAAGCTGAAAGGATGAAACCCCAAGGTCTAACAGTATACCGTCAACCCCCGCCACATTTTCGCTCTGCATTACCTCGTCCATTCGACTGAAGCAGGACTGTATCACCTTAGCATTATAGCCGCTTAGCCTGTCCGTCGCGGTTTTAACGGCGTCGGGGTCGCGGTCAAGCGCATAGAGCATACCGCTTTTAAGCCTTTTTGCAATTTCAAGCGAATGTCCTGCGCCGCCTGCGGTTCCGTCAATATAAATGCCGTCGGGTTTAATATTCAGCGCCGATACGGCTTCATCGAGCAATACCGATTTATGAAGAAATTCCATCAGAAATTAAGCTCCTCCATAATTGCGGCAACCGACTCGGGCGTGTACTGCGCGTTCTCCTCGTTCCAAAGCTCGGTGTTCCATATTTCAAGGTTGGTGTCCATACCTATTATGTGCGCTTCGCCCTCAAGATTTGCATATTCACGCAAAACCGGCGGAATAAGTATTCTGCCCTGCGAGTCAAAGTCAACGCTGAAAGCACCGTCGTAAAGAAAGCGTTTTACCGCGCTTGATTTGGTGCTCGGGAGCGTGCCTATTTTCTCAACCAGCTTGTCCCATTCCTCAGCGGAGTAAACGCATAAGCAGCGCTTGCCGTAAATACCGCGGCATATCATAAAGCCGCTGCCAAGCTCCTCACGCAGCTTTGCCGGAATGAAAACCCTGCCCTTTTTATCTATATTATGTTGATAGCCTCCAAAAAGCACGATTTTCACCTCCGTTTGCTCCACTTTAATGCACTTTTATGGATTTTGACTCCACTTTGCACCACTATGATTGTATTATAAAACCTTTTCGGGCAAAAATCAAGTATTTTTTAACGTTTACATAAATTTTTTTGGCGGTCTCTATATATTGTGTTAAACCAAGGCAATAGGCACTACTCATATATACAAAAAAAGCCTCCCTCTGACGAGGGAGACAGTATGAAATAATATACAACTCAATTTCTTAACATACGCAGCACAAATAAGGAAATACCCAAAAAGCAGAGCGCCGCCCGCCAGCGGAAAGGCAAAGGCAAACACCATATATGCGGAATATACATTATGGCTGAAATGCTCATACACCTCCCCGAAAACAGCGCAAAAAGCGGAAACCGCCAAATATACACACGCCGTTTTCATATATGATTTTTTATCAGTACCCGATATATACAATGTCGCTCACGCTCCTTTCCTTAATGCTTTTTCCGTTTGTTGTGGGGTTGTTTATTCACTGCTCGGTTACGGCAATTGATATGTTACCGTCTGAGTAGGAATTATCGGTTGTGACAGCCGTGCTCTCAATTTCTCATTTTAACTCTTTACCCCAACTATTGACAAAGAGCCTAAAAAAATGAACTTGAGCCTACACATTTGCGTAAAACTCAAATTCATTTTTAATTCAGGCCAATAAGTTTTGCCTGCACAGCATATTTTCATATTCAGCCTCAGGAACAGGTCGGCTGAAATAATATCCCTGCATTTGATTGCAGCCGAAGCCCATAAGCATTTCAGCCTGCTCCTTGGTTTCAACCCCCTCGGCAATAACAGGCACCTTGAGCTCCCTTGCCATATTTATAATTGCCGAAATAATTATTTTGCTCTTTTCGGTTTCCGATGTTTCCGATAAGAATTTCATATCCAGCTTTAATTTATCAATATTTATATCCTTAAGCAAATTAAGCGAGGAATACCCCGAGCCGAAATCGTCCATTTCAACTATAAAGCCGTTGTTTCTCAGTGCCGATATAGTATTTAAAAACAGCGCGGTATTATCCATATATGCGCTTTCGGTTATTTCAAGATGAAGCGCGTTTGTAGGCACGCCGTATTTTTTCAGAATATCGGAAAGCTTCGCACATAAATCGTTTTGGTAAATATCTACCCTTGAAAGGTTTACCGAAACCGGAATAATTCCCCTGTCCGGAAACTCGGTGCACCATTTTTTAATATATCCGCAGGTCTTTTCAATAACATATTTATCTACCCGGCTTATGTAATCACTTTTTTCAAGCAGCGGAATAAACACTGCCGGCGAAATCATACCCATTTTGGGGTGATTCCAGCGAATAAGTGCCTCGGCACCCGTAATACTCCCTTTTGAAAAATCAAATTGCGGCTGAAACCAAACCTCAAGCTGCTCATCATCTATCGCGGTTTGTATATCGGAAAGCAGCTCCTGCTGCTCCTTTTCAACCGCCATCATTCCCTTTTCGTAATACGCAATTTTTCTTGTTAAATTACCTTTAATTGATTGCAGCGCAAGCAATGCCTTGTAGCTCATAGTGTATGTATCACAATCCGTTTCGCACAGATCATACACACCCATATGCACCTTTATCGGCATATGCAGATCATAGGATTTAAAGCAATCTTTAAAGTTATCGTAACATTCTTCAACACTCATGGCGTCGTCTGCACAGAAACGCGCAAAATGGTCAACGTTAAGGTGTGCCGAAAAGCTGTCCGCCGTGTTAAAACGCCGCATATAGTTTGCAATATCTCTTAAAAGCTTATTTCCTACGTCATATCCGTAAATACCGTTAATATCTCTGAAACGGTCAATATTATAACGTTGAATACGGAATTTTCTGCCGGGGTTTTCGCTTATCCACCGAGCCGCACGTTTGTGGAAACCGCTTGAGTTGTATATCCCCGTAAGCGTATCCCTTTCACTCAGAACAATTTCGGAAATATCCCTGCACACCATCATTATTACGCTTTTGCTGCTGTCAAAATATTTGAATGTAAGCTCCTTGCAAAGTGCGGTGTTTTCGCTTTGCAGCGTAGTGCTGAAATTCACGTTGTACAGTTCCTTTGTTTCCAGTTCCTTTTTAATATGCGGCAAAACAAGCGCGTTTACAAGCGCCGAGCGCTCAGGCTCCGAAAACTTATCTGTCAGTGCTTTTATAACCTGCGTATCATAGCTCATTCCGGCATATTTTTTCGCATTATGCTCTTTCAGCCTGTCCGAGACATTCATAACACGCGAGGTATTGGTGTCTATCAGAACAATTTCGTCAAAGCAATCCTTAATCAATTCGGTTATAATGGCCGCGTCCGAAATTTTTGAAAATGCATCGTCAGCAAGTGTCATTTAAAACAGTTCTCCCCGTTTTTCATTTTGCGTTTTTCTTTTTTCGTGCTGTACATATTTTCGTCCGCACGAAAAATCAGTCCCTGTATATCATCAGAATCACCGAGATATTTTGAACAGCCCATACTAACGGTTACCGTTTTGCCGCCCTTGCGGATTATACGGTGCTTTTCAATATGTTCTTCAAGCCCGGCACAAACCGACTCAATACCGACATTCAGCTCTGTAAGAACAAAAAGCGCAAATTCATCTCCGCCGTATCTTCCACAGGAGCCGTTTATGGTTTTGGTGTATTTTTTAAGTGCGGCGGCAATTTCCTTTAAAACACGGTCGCCTTCGTTATGACCCTCTGTATCGTTAATGTTTTTAAAGGAATCAATATCAATAAATAAAAAGTACAGATCCTCGTTGGCCTTGAGCGACTTAATATCATCCTCAAGACGCTGCAAAAATTCGCGGCGGTTTGAAATTCCCGTAAGCGGGTCAAGCGAAATAAGCCTTTCAAGCAAATTTATATATGCCAGCAGGTAGGATATTACTATTCCGACTGATAAAACCGGAATATTCTGCACTATTATTTGGATTATACCGCATATTATGGGCGGAATAACAAATGTGGAAAGGGTTAAAAAATAGCCGCGCCGGGCGTAATTTTTTCTTGATGTAGCTTTTGAAAAACACTTTACAGCCGAAATTACAATATAGCCGTAGGAAAGCACCTGCTGCGCATAAAAAAGAGTTCCGCGGTAGTATTTGCCGCTTGCGTCAATATAAAAAAGGCAGCCTGTAAGACTGTTTGCCATAAGTAAAACCGCAAGCACCGCCAAAGGCACAAAATAAAGCACAAACAGCTTCTTATTTTTCAGTATGTCGTTTTTCTGAACCATATCGGTATAAATAAGCCAGCAAAGCGCTGACGCCCCGAAAGAAATAAAATAAAAGAAATCAATTAAATACATTGCCATAACAGGTAAATTGACCGTACCCGTCAGGCATAAATTCCAAAGAAAATCGCATATATTTGCAAATGCTGCAAGATATACCGAATAAGAAAAAATGCGGTTTTCCTCTGATTTATCAAAGCCGGAAATTGATAGGTTAATTGCTATTATAAGCATTATAACACCGCAAAGAATATTTATTTCCGAATAAAGCAAGGTTGCGTTAATACAAAGACCCCCCATCATGACGCACCGCCCGATTTTACACAATATAGCGTCAAAGAATTATAAATTGACCTGTCTGTCTGTCTGTCTGTCTGTCTGTCTGTCTGTCTGTCTGTCTGTCTGTCTG
>ERZ773108.899-NODE-899-length-32288-cov-6.425216_pt1 | contig 32288 bp, 35 predicted proteins | sample MGYA00580570_ERZ773108 | MGnify/ENA primary metagenome ERZ773108 (study PRJEB29015, sample SAMEA2737840) | human gut metagenome | biome: human gut; feature: human-associated habitat; material: faeces | place: China | collected 2012 ...
CAGGCGGAATCTCACCTTTAAACGGTTGATGTGTGATTTTGCGATAAATCAAACCTCCGATGAAAACAGCAACCGGCAATATCAGATACCAAATTTCAAGAATCAATTTCAAAACTCCCATCAGCTTCCTCCTCCCCTGTGTTCCCATGTTCTGCCCCGTATTCGGTCAGGGCTTCCGATCTGCAGCGCAGCACACGCGCCAGGCGCAAGACCAAATTTCTTGCTAAACCAATTATATCATTAATGAGAATATTTTGCAAAAGTGGTTTTCTTGCGTGGTTTCTCCATTAAAAAGTGTAAAATGAAAAAGTTAATTCACCGAATCGATGCAAGCAAGTGAATCGTATGAATCAATACATTTTGGCTCAATCACAAATTTTATGGGATAAAGCATATAGTGAGTGGTTTGAATTATTCAAGAAAATTTCCAATTTAGCTTCGGAAGTCTCTGCTTTTTTGAATAATTTCTCAATAGGAGTAATTTTCTTGCTATACCATTTCCTCATTTTGGAACTAACAGTTGCATACTGTTGGAGTATAGCCAACGTCTCGCTCAAGTTTTTACCCTCCAAGCTTAAAGTAAGGTATTCAGTTGTTGCAAGATATGCATTGTAAGCATTCTTGTGTATTTTGGGCACATTATCTTTATCCCCTTGTTGACCTCTATAGTAAGTGTAAGAACATTCCACGCATTGTAAGTCGTCAGAAATCTGTTCTACCATTTTTTTCATCATAGATAAAGTATCATACTTCTGCATGAAGTCTCGACTGATTTTATCAATGTATTCACTTATCAATTTTACCGATTTATAATATTTTCCATCATTTTTTTTAATCCCTCTTTCCGTGTATTCATTGCGTAGACGAATAACATCATCTAATTCTTTTTTATGCGTTTCGACCGCAGTCTCTAAAGCCGAGGATTTTCCACTACTCTCATATGCTCCTTTTCTACAATATACTACGTCAGGACGAACAAACTCCATTTCTTTTATATTCATGGAAACTTTTGTAGGGAGAATTTCTTGCAGCTTGTTATATAAGGAATCATACTGAAGTTCTAATAGCTTTTCTTTTCTTAATTGCTCCACATCATTTCCATTTTGATCTACTATCTTCTTAGAATATACTTCGTTATCTTTATATAAAGATACCTCATAATATTCATTTCCTGCTTCTCTCAGAACTTTTATAGATTTGGTTAAAGCACCATTATCATAACATTCTATCACATCTGTGCTTAGGTTCTCTTTTTGTGTGATAGTTTTGCCATCTTCCGCATAAAACGAAATGATATTATCATCTAGTTTCTCAATTAATATGCCCGTTTCGCTATATCTGGTATACTGAATTGGAGTTGTTATATTTCCATAGTTTCCTGGTGTCACTTGAAGTATTCCTTTGTATTCTATTTGTCCGTTTTGAAACCAGTTTGTGTTATATTGTTTGTCATCTACTAATTTTGCATGGCTTTTCTTTTGCTCTCTATTTTTGGCATCCGTGTAGTAGGATGTTTTCTCTATCATTTCATCTTCCTTATATATACATTCTTCCAAAAGATAGTGCCCACTCAATGGCAGTGGTTTTCGGAGAAGTAATCATGGAAACATTTGGCGAAAGAAGATAGTGTCCAAAAGAAGCATAAACAATATCCAGACAGTCAAAAGGAATTGCCAGCGGGTAGTTGGCAAGGTCCGGGACAGAAAGCTTTCCTTTGATTTTAGCAAGGGGATGGTCTTTTGGAAACAGCGCAACAATATCCTCTCTTTCATAGGGATAAAGTGTAAGCGCACCATGTCCGGGTGCGGCAGAGCGGATAAGACCAATCTCTGTAATTCCATTTAAGACATTCGGAATAACAAATTCGCTTGGAATCTCATAGAAGTCATAATTAACTTTCGGGTGCTTTGCGATAAAGGCATCAAAAAATTTGTGCAGAAAATAAGGAGAGTTACCGGCTGGAATCGAAATTTTCAATAGCTCAGAGAAGCCGGCTTTCTGATTCAACAATTCATTTCGTAAGCCCTCTTCCATCATGCAAATCTCTTTGGCACGTTTGTAAAAGATTCTTCCTGCATCCGTCAGCTCTAAAGAACGGTTTCCCCGGAGAAGAAGCTTCGCACCATAGGTTTTCTCAATATTTTTTAACTGGTTACTCAAAGAAGGCTGTGCAATCAGAAGCTTGTTGGCAGCAGCTACGATACTGCCGCAATCTACAATGGTTACAAAGTTACGGTAAGAGTCTAATGTCATAATAAAATACCTCTTTTGTTTTGTGGGAATCATTTGAAAATATAATTTATGTGGTTTGTGGAGGGGATTGTAAAAAATATAGGATTTCCAATATAGTTCCGGGTATGCAGGGAAGATTATTTTTGATATGAAATGCCGCAGTTCTAAAGCACATGTTTTTCTTTCTGTTATCAAAACAGTCTTTCCAATGTTTGACATGATAACTGCCCGGTTCGCCGAAGTACGGATGCATTTTAAGGGTTGCCAGGCTTATTCAGTTATAGGTCGAAATTCTTAGTGCCCCTTGCAGACATTATTCAGCATCCGTACTCGGCGGACAGAGTAGTTATCCTCTCAAAGCAATGGAAAGACAGTTTATAATCAAGAAAAACATGTAACTAAGAACTGCAGACATTTCATATCAGATAAAATAATCTTCCTGCATAACCGGCTAATTATATTGAAATAAAATATTTTTCTTTACAATTCCCCTCCACACAATATAATAAAAATATTATAGAAACTAAGTAAAAATAGTATTTTTATTATAAAACAATTTCTATTATAATGCAAATGTATGTAAAGCAAAGGTGCAATACGGGGACGTGTTGTACCTTTCGTGTTTTTCATAGTTACAATACATCCGAAGGGGACAGAACATTCTCCGGCGGATATATAATGATGGATAAGAGGATATAGATAAAATGGAACATTATGATTTAGAAGTATGTGGTCTGAAACGTGAACTGCCTTTTGTGAAACTGTCAGATGGAACAGCGTATGCAAGTTTTGTGGTAATCAGTGATACAGAGCTGATTGAGAAAGCAGGAAAGGAACTGGCGGCATTTGCCAATGGAGCAGAAATTATCCTGACCATTGAAGCAAAGGGAATTGCCCTGGCGTACGAGATTTCAAAGCAGCTTCATATGAAGGAATTTGTGGTAGTCCGGAAAAGCGTGAAGTCCTATGTGAAATCATTTATCCAGGATGCGGTGCATTCCATTACAACAGAAGGAAATCAGGACATTTTTCTGGATGAAACGGATGCAGAGAAGTTAAAGGGAAAGAAAGTTGCAATTGTGGATGATGTGATTTCAAAAGGAGAATCCCTGGCTGCGGCAGAGCGTCTGGTGCAGAAAGCCGGAGGAGAGGTTTGTAGCAGGCTTGCAATTCTGGCAGAGGGAAAAGCGGCAGAGCGGACAGATATCACATTTTTACAGAAACTACCATTGTTTCAGAAAGGAAAAGAATCCTATGAGCCTGTTGATTAAGCATGCAGCAATTGCAGATGTGTTGGAAGATGAGATAAAAACCGGGGATATTTATATCAGAAATGGTCGTTTTGAGAAAATTGCAGAGCATATTGATGCCAGTGAAATAGAAGAAAAGGAGCATCTTACGGTAATCAATGGGGAAGGGCTTACTGCCCTGCCGGGATTAATTGACGCCCATACCCATGTGGAGCTTAGCATGTTAAGCAGTGCATCTTTTGCAGAGGCACTGATACAAAACGGAACCACAGCAGCAGTCTTAGACCCTCATGATGCAGTAAATGTCTTAGGACATAAAGGTGCAAAATATCTGATGGAAGAGATGAAGGAGACAGAGCTTACACCGGTCTGGATGGCATCTCCCTGTGTTCCGTCAGCACCGGGATATGAAGACTGTTATGGACAGGTGATGCTTTCCGATGTCAAAGTGATGGTGGAAGAATATGGCATGTATGGAATTGCAGAAGCCATGGATTATAACCGGGTCATTGCAAAGGAAGCTTCTTTAAAAGAAATCTTAGATTATGGAAAAGAAAAAGGTTTAAAAATAGACGGACATGCGCCGGGTGTATTGGGAGCTGACTTAGATACCTATATTGCAGCAGGCGTAAGCTCCGACCATGAGAGTGTAACGGTGGAGGAAATGTTAGAAAAATTCAGGAAAGGAATGTATGTCATTATCCGCCGTGGCTCCTTAAAAGAGCCCGCAAGTGCAAAAGAATTCTTAGATAAAGCAGGAGACAGCGACCATATTTTACTTTCTACCGATGGCTGTATTACAGCAAAAGATATGGCAGAGCATGGACATATGAACTATGCACTGGCGCAGATTGTGGAAGAAGGTGTGGAGCCGCTTCAGGCAATCAAGCTTGCTACGGTTTATCCGGCAGCAGCCTATGGCTTAAAGGACAGAGGTGTCATTGCAGAAGGATATCGTGCAGACATGATACTTGTGAAGAATTTAACAGACTTTAAGGTGCAGGATGTTATTGTAAACGGAGAAATTGCAAAGGCTTCTTATCTGCGAATGGATTATCCGAAAGAAGTGATCCATTCCATAAAGCGGGATGATTTAAAAGAAGGAGAACTTACGATTCCATTGCCGGAAGGCTGCATAGATGGCGAAGTAAAAGTCAATATTGTAAAAATCGTGGACGGAACCTTAGAGACAATTCACGAAGAGAGAAAGCTTCCGGTAAAAAACGGTGCACTCATTTTAGAGGATGACTTAATGTATTGTGCAGTAGTAGACCGTTACCGGAAAGATGGTTCCATCGGAATCGGTATCATCAGTCAGGCAGGAGCCCTGCAGGGAGCATTTGCCGGTTCGGTAGGACAGGATACCCAGAATCTGATTGCATTTGGAACTTCTCTTTCGGATATGACGCTGGCATTTAATCAGGTGATTGCAAAACAGGGTGGTCTTTCTTATGTAAGGGATGGAGAAGAGAAACAATTTGTGGGACTTCCGGTACTTGGCATTTTAAGTCAGAAGCCAATGGATGTATTTGTAGAGGAAACAGATAGACTTTTAGCTGATTTGTGGGAACATGGCTGTATTCTTAAGAATCCAATCCTCACTATGAGTCTTCAGATTTCCCTTGCTGTTATTCCGGAGATGGCAATTACCAACCGGGGATTATTGGATATTATAAATAATCGATTTATTCCAGTTTGTGAACTGGTTTAGATAAAACAAAAGAAAGGATGTTTATTATGGAAAAGTTTTTCAAACTAAAAGAAAATGGTACCAGCGTAAAAATCGAGTTTATCGCAGGTATCACAACATTTGTTACCATGGCTTACATCATCATGGTAAATCCGGCAATGCTTGCCACACCTTTTGAAGGAACCGATATGTATGATAAGGTATTCAACGGCGTATTTTTTGCCACCTGTCTGTCTGCATTTTTAGGAACCTTCTTAATGGGAGTTCTTGCCAGATTGCCGTTTGCCCAGGCACCTGGTATGGGAATGAACGCATTTTTTACTTACACCGTAATGCTTGGCATGGGTTATTCCTATGAAGCATCACTGGCAATGGTATTCATTTCCGGTGCATTATTTATCCTGATTACCTTATGCTCCTTCCGGGAAAAAATTGTAATGGCAATTCCAAAAAATATAAAAGTTGCCATATCGGTAGGTATCGGATTGTTCCTTGCATTTATCGGCTTCCAGGATGCAGGTCTTATCGTAGGAAATGACAGCACCATGGTATCTTTGGTGGATTTTTCTACTTTCTCTGAAAATCCGGTGGCTTGCTGGGGTGCAATTTTAGCCTTCTTTGGAATCGTGCTTACCACCGTTCTTTATAAGAAAAAAGTAACCGGTTCTATTTTAATCAGTATTTTTGTAGTAACTATTCTTGGAATTTTCACCGGAAATACGGTATTTGATGGTTTCCAGATTAACTTCGGTGCCCAGGTAAAAGATTTCGCAGATGTTTCCTTATTCGCATGCTTCCGCGGTTTCCGGGAATTATTTATGGGAAGCTCGGTAGGACAGGCAATTTTAACTTTAATCATGCTGATTATCACCTTTTCCATGGTTGACATGTTTGATACGATCGGAACCTTAATCGGAACTGCAAAATCCGCAAATATGTTAGATGAAGATGGAAATATTCCAAATGCAAAGAAGAGTCTTCTCTGTGATGCAATTGCAACGGTTGGCGGTTCTATATTTGGTACTTCCACCGTTACCACTTATGGTGAATGTATCTCCGGAATCAGCGTAGGAGGAAGAACCGGACTGACTTCTGTATTTACAGCAATCATGTTCTTAGCAGCAATCATCTTTGCTCCGTTTGTAAGCATCATCCCATCCTGTGCAACAGCACCGGCATTAATCTTCGTAGGTGGTCTTTTGTTAAGTGCCATCAAAGATATGGAATTTGATGATGTATCTGAAGCAATTCCGGCATACTTGGCATTAATCATGATGCCGCTTACCTACTCCATCGCAAACGGAATTGCCGTTGGATTGATTGCTTATACATTAATTAAAATCTTTACCGGAAAGTTCAAGGAGTTAAACATTATCACCGTGGTATTATCCGCACTCTTTGTTATCCGTTATCTGATGATTTCCTTATAATCTTTTGAAGAACTGCATAAGAAAAGCGCAGGGCAATGAATGCTCTGCGCTTAAATTTTTTCGCTATGTAATAATTCTACTGTGGCTGATTTGGATTCTGCTGTTCTGGCTGCTGATACTGCTGCTGACCATTGAACTGCTGTGGCTGACCGTTGAACTGCTGCTGTCCGTTGAACTGCTGCTGTCCGTTAAACTGCTGCTGTCCGTTAAACTGCTGCTGTCCATAATAAGCCTGCTGTGCCTGATTTACCTTTGGAGCTACAATGCCGTAAGCCCAGTTTGCAAGTCCGTTTAATCCAGGAACGTTTGCTTCGTTTCCTTTGGCTGTGTTTACAAGAGCCATGATACAGAAAATCAGAACTACAAGGCTTACAATACCATCGATGACAGAAATTGCTGTTCCCCATACAGAACCCATAAGAGGTATCTGGTATAAGAAATCGAAAATGTTTAAAATACCATTTACGATATCTGCAAAGATACATAAGAAAAATGCCTGAATTACCTGACGGGAAGCCCATTCATTTTTCTCCACGATGAGAACGAAACCAGTCAGTAATGCAAGAACAGTGCTGTATCCTAAGAATGCAAGGATAAATGCGGCTACTGCATAAAATGATAATCTGATTCCTAACTTACCTTTTTCCATTATATTTGTTCCTCCTAAAAATGGTTTAATATTTTATAACATTATAAGTATACTGTTCTTATGTAAAAAAAGCAAATAAATTTGCATGGAATTGTGTAAAAAGCAGGTAGAAATCTGTAAATTCTCTCTTGACGGATTTGTGCTGCTTTGGTAAACTATATGAGTGTGAATTGACACAATTAAATATGCGGCGTCTTAGCCAAGTGGTAAGGCACGGGTCTGCAACACCCTTATCGCCGGTTCAAATCCGGCAGACGCCTTTTTAAAGAGAACCGAAGAGGTTCTCTTTTTTTAATAGTAGTTGCAATATGAAAGTATGTAGAAATGAAATTCCGGAAAAGCCTATTATAATAAAAGCTGCTAACACATATCCGGTTATTTTTGGTAACAATATGGGAATAGAAACTGGTAGTGCATTTATGCAAATACATAAAAAAGTAGCTGGAAGATATTTAAAAGTCAATATAACTGCATTTTTTACGGTATGTTTTAAAGTAGTTCTGTATTGATCCGGAAGAAAAAATGCATAAATAAGAAATCCCTGCAATAACAACAAAATAAGAAATTGTATACAGAGAGTGAGAGACCTGAAAAAGGTTTCTGGCATAAAAGGTAAAATGTATAAGTTAATCAGACAAAATATAAATAAAATCATTACAGGTAACCAAAGAAGAATATTCTGCTTTAAATTTTTTTTCCAAAAGAAAAAATAAGTTCTTGCAATATAGGATTCTGTATTTTGTGAAAGTTTTAAATTTGTTTGATAAAGGGCGTAAAAGGATACCCCGATTGTAATAATAGGAAGGGATGTAATAATGAATAAAAAATTTAAAGCAATTAAACTGGTAAATTTGTTGATAAATCGAAAAAATTTACCATCAAGTGAAAAGAAGTTTTCCATAGTATAATATCCTTTCAAAATTAATTCTATATTGTGGAATCCCGGATAATAAGTTTTGTTTCATATTCCATATATGAATGAGGAGAGTTTGGATATTGTATCCGCTCTAACATCTGGCGGGCTGCAGCAATACCAAGGTATTTTTTTGGAGTCTGTATTGTAGTGAGAGAAGGTGTAATCCTTTCAGAAGCAGGAATATCATCAAATCCTACTACACTTACATCTTTTGGAATCTGATAACCCAAAAATTGAAGAGCATATATTAATTGGATTGCTGTACGGTCATTCCCGCAAATAAATACATCCGGGACAGAAGCCATCTTTTGTAATTTTTTAACGACTGTTTGAAAGTCCTGAAATTCATCAGAAGTTTCTGTTAATAAGCAATGTTTCCAGTCTAGTTCCAGGTGATTATCAGAAAGACATTCTTGTAATGCATCAAAACGTTCCTGAAAACCTCGTCCTACATTTGCGGAATAAATATCTCCAACAAAGGCAAAACGCTCGGCACCCTTGGAAATTAAATGATTTACAATCCGGTGAATATTTCTTTTGTTTTCCATAGTAACAATATCTATCATATCTAAAGCAGGATTATAATCCTTTGGTAAATCAACAGTAATAATTGGAAGATTATATTGTAACAATGCATTGCAGATAGCCCCATCACAAATTTCCACAAGAATAATACCTTTAATGGAAGGATCTTTTAATGCAGTAGGAAAATCCATTTTTTTCAAATCACTTTCAGACATGATTCCAATTACAAGATGATAATGTGCATTAGATAAGATGGATTCAATACCTGTTAAAACCGCAGTCCAGAATTCAGAGTCTGGTGCATAGGTTTTGGTAAGAAACAGGATAGAACCATTATTCACATTAGATGGAGAAGTAACATCTCCCGATTCGGAAAAAAGTTCTTTGTTTATGTTATTGTAATTCAGTTCTCTGGCTTTATTTAAAACCCGCTGCTTTGTTTTCGAAGAAACTTCATTACTGTTTTTTAAAGCTTTAGCAACAGTATTTCTGGATAAGTTTAATTCTTCGGCTAATTGTTTAATCGTGCATTTCATACTTCCACCTCCAGATTTATTGTAACACTTTATTAAGAATAAAGGAAGAAGAAAATGTGCGAAAAATAAAAATGCACGAAATGCACAAAATAACAATGAAAAGATGTATAACATGTATAAAACAACAGTTTTTATTATGTAAAAAAAATAGAAAATGATAAAATTGAGAAAGGTATGTTGAAAATAAATAGTGCATATGCTAAAATTTGAGCATAAAAAGAACGAGAAAAAACATGCAAATAGTGCAAAGAGAGGTGCATATGAAAAAATTATTGTACAGACCAAAAGATGCATGGGTTGGAGATTTAATACCGTATTATGAAAATGGAACTTTTTATGGTTATTATCTGCATGATCCAAGAATCAGAGACAAGGAGTATGCAGAAGAAACTACCTGGCATCTTGTAACAACAAAAGACTTTGTAAATGTGGAATACAAAGGGGAAGCAATCAAGAGAGGAGGAGATGACAAGCCAAATAAGAATGCTTACACTGGTTCCGTAATAAAAGACAAAGAAAATCTTTATCATGCATTTTTTACTGCGTATAATGAAGATATAAAAATTAATGGAAAAAGTGTACAGTCTGTAATGCAGGCAGTAGGAACAGATTTAGAACATCTTAATACGGTAGAAGAATTTTTGTTTGTTTCTGATGGAAAGCAATATGAAGAATTTGACTGGCGGGATCCATTTGTATACTGGAACGAAGAAGATGAATGTTATGACATGCTTCTGGCTTCAAGAATTAAAGGAGGAGGTGAATTAAGGGGAGGCTGTATTGCATTGTGTAAGTCAAAGGATTTGAAACAATGGACCTATGAAAAACCGTTTTATGCCCCTGGCATGTATATCACCATGGAATGTCCTGAAATTTTCAAGATGGGAAATTACTGGTATCTGGTTTTCTCCACTTTTTCGGATCAATTTACTACACATTATAGAATTTCAAAAAGTCCAAACGGACCATGGGAAATTCCTGAAGATGATGTCTTTGACACCAGATCAGATTATGCAATCAAAACCGCATCAGATGGACAGAGAAGATTTGCATTTGGATGGATTGCAAGCAAATATGGAAATAAAGATTTTGGACCATGGGAATGGGGTGGAACAATGGTGTTCCATGAATTGATTCAGAATCCGGAAGATGGAACATTAAAAGTCCGGGTTATTCCAGGTGTGAAAGAGTTCTATGATGAAGTACAGGATTTGAAACCAGCAGCAGGCTATAATAGCCGGATAATAAAGACAGAAAAAGGAATTCATGTAATAAGTGATACCTTAGGCTCCGGTGTCTATGAAATTCCGGAAGATTGCTTTTCAATTGAAATGGATGTCTGTGTGAAGCGGGGACATGAATTCGGAATAGCGTTACATGTTGATTCTGAAATGGAAAAGGGTTATTTTTTAAGAATGAATCAACGGAAAAAGGAAGCAGCATGGGATATGTGGCCACGTTCAGAAAAGGGAATCTATCAGTGGCAGATAAAAGGTGATGTACCATACCAGATAGAAACATCCAGAAGGCTTCCGGATGCAGATGAATATCATTTACTGATAATAAGAGAAGATGATATCTGTATTGTGTATATTAATGATGAAATTGTATTATCTACCAGAATGTATGATCACAAAGGTGGCTATGCCGGTGTTTATGTGGTACAGGGAGAAGTAGAATTAAACAATTTTGTGATAAAAACAAGAAAAGAGAGGGATTAAAATGAAAAAGAGAATGATGAGTATTTTATTGTTAGCAACAATGGTAACAGGGTTGATTGCAGGCTGTGGTTCTACAAAAAAAGAAGCAAAAAATGATGATGATGATGTGGTAACTGTTACGTGGATGACATCAAGACCTGTGGATGGTGAAATAGATCAGGTAATGCATGAAATTGCAGATCAGTACAGTAAAGAAAAAGGCGGAAAGTGGAAAATTGAATTTGAAACAACAGCGGACAGACCTTCCTATTTACAGAAATTAAAGACATTAATTGCCGGAGGCAATATGCCGGATATAATTGATATTGATGCCGATCCATATTGTCAGGAGCTGGTAGATGCAGGAATGTTAGTAGATGTAAAACAATTTTTAAAAGATAATGACAGATATGATGATTTCTATCCGATTGCATTAAAATATCAGGAATTTACAGATGGTTCCATGTATACTTTACCATTAGAATATCATGTGGAAATGACATGGTATAACAAAGAAATTTTTGAACAGTATAATCTGACACCACCAACTACCATGGATGAGTGGCTGAATGTATGTAAAACCTTAAAAGATAATGGAATTACACCGATTTCGGTAGATGGTGTTGACAGATGGCCGGTACAGAGATACTTAGCAATGCTTCCATTTAGAGAAACCGGAAATGATTTTATCATTAATTTAAGAGATGGAAAAGAGAAAATGGACAGTGAAACCGGAAGAGAAGCAGCAGAATTTATGAAAGAAATGGGTCAGTATTTTAATGATGGATTTGCTGCAACAGACTATGCAACAGCACAATCAATGTTTTTAGATGGAAAATCTGCAATGTATTATATTGGTGACTGGGAAATCGGCGCTATGCAGGATGCATATGAGCAGGGTAAAATTGATTATTTTTATCTTCCTACTATTGAAGGTGCAAAAACACAGCCAAATGAATTTTGTATAAATTCTGGAATTGGTATGGCATTTAATGCAGAAACATTTGATGAAAAAACAAAAGATTTTATCTTATATGTAATTGATAATTATGGTAAATTATATGCTGGAAAACAGCAGATGTCTCCAATTAAAACCGATTTACCGGATGATGTTGAATACTCAGATCTTTATCTGAAAATTCAGGAAGATATGCAGTCTACAGGTGAAAACTTCCTGAAGCCTTGGGATACATACCTTGATTCCAATACCAATACCGTTATGCAGGATAATTTATTATTGCTGGCATCCGGTGATTTATCAGTAGACGATTTTTGTAAACTGGTAGATGATTCTATTGCAGAATATACAAAATAAGTAAATGACATATCGAGATATGTATTATCATGATTGGTAATACATATCTCGTAACAGATTTATATAAATGAAAAGGAAGGAGTTATAATGGGCGTTATAAGAAACAAAAAGGCCTTTCTGGCATTTTTACTTCCAGGATTATTGTTCTATATTTTGGCAGTATTTTATCCAATAGAAGAGTCTATTCGATTAAGTTTTATGAAATGGGGAGGAATAGGAAAAAAGCAGTTTGTCGGATTGAAAAATTATGTGACTATGTTTCACGACGAAGTTTTTTATAAGGCATTTTTTAACAATCTGATTTACCTTGTTATTGTAGTTTCCATGCAATTATTAATTGGACTGTTTTTTGCAATATTGCTGACATATATGACAAAGCATGTGACACTGGTTAAAACGTTGTATTATGTACCATGTATTATTACAACAGTTGCTATCACACAGCTTTTTAGAAGTATGTACTCAACAGAGCCTATGGGATTATTGAATCAGATATTACAAAAAGTAGGTTTAGGTGGAATGGTAACGTCCTGGCTTGCGAAAGTAAGTACTGTATTACCAGCTGTATCCATACCGGAAGGATGGAGATTTACTGGAATGTATATGGTTATATTTTATGCTGCACTGGTTTCATTAGATCCTTCTGTATATGAGGCTGCCAAAATAGATGGCGCTTCTGAAATGCAGATATTATTTAAAATTAAAATGCCATTGATAAAAGATATTATACTTCTGACTTTGACGATGTGTTTGACAGGAGCATTAAGAGGATTTGATATTCCATTTTTATTGACAAGTGGTGGACCGGGAAATGCCAGCGAATTAATGTCTACATATATGTATAAAAAGGCGTTTTCAAGTAACCAGTATGGTTATGGCAGTACTTTAGCGGTGTTTATTATTATTGAAAGTATTTTAGTTGTTTATATTTTAAGAAAAATTTTTACTTCAAAGGAACAAAAAGAAGAAAAAAGAATTGAAAAAGAACGCATCAGAAGGAATAGGAGGGGAAATCATTGAAGAAAAAAATAATAAAAATAATATTTGCAGTATTGATTATTCTCTTCTTAATCATTCAGATATATCCGGTCGTATGGTTGTTTGTTGCAAGTGTGAAACCAACCGTAGAGTTGTCAGCAGCTCCATTTGCATTTCCAAAGAGTATTACGCTGGAAAATTTTTCTAAGGTTTTATCAGATGGTAAAATCGGTATGTATATGTGGAATAGTTTAAAGGTGACCGTTATTTCGCTGATTCTGATTGTAGTATTAAGTTCTACTGCAGGATATGCATTGTCAAAATTTAAAGTAAGAGGAACAAAAACAATTTATTCTTTCTTTACATTTGGAATTATGGTTCCAGTACAGATTACATTAATACCATTATTTATTTTTTATAGTAAACTAGGTATTTTAAATACAAGTTTTTCTTTAATATTACCACAGGTAGGATTTGCATTACCTTTATCAGTTATGATGTTTGTAAGTTTTTACGAATTTGTTCCGAATGAATTGATAGAGGCAGCGGTTGTTGATGGGTGTTCACCGCTTCGGACTTTTATTCAGATTGTGTTCCCATTAGCAAGAAATACCGTTATTACAATTGCTTCCATGTATAGTATTCTGATTTGGAATGACTTTATTTTTGCAAATACATTTATTAGTGATACTTCAGCCAAGACAGTGGCAATGGGATTAAAAGATTATGTCGGAGCATTTGGAAATGTGGACTGGGGTTCAACATTTGCTGCAATAGCAATTTCAATTCTTCCTCCACTGGTAATCTATTTTGCATTAAATAAATGGGTAACAGCTGGAATGACTATGGGTGCAACGAAAGGATAAGGTATAAAATGGATAAAAATATGATTATGCTGCCAGGAACAGCAGCAATGCTTCCCTATCTGACACATGGAAAAAGCAGGGCGATTAATGCTGAAAACAGGACGGGAGAAAAAGGAAAAGGTGGTATGGCAGCCAGCGTTCTCGGAAAATCAAGAAAAGGCAGTCCTTGTTTGAATGATATCCAGCCGGGAGAGACGGTCGTTTTAGGAGAAATAGATGGTCCGGGAATTATTCATCATATATGGATAACAACGGATAATAAAACGTCAGAAGGAGATTGCTTTGTTCTTAGGGACCTGGTTCTCAGAATGTATTGGGATGGCGAGGAAAATCCATCAGTAGAAGCACCGTTAGGGGATTTTTTCTGTTGTGGATTTGGAAAAGAGTGTTATATTAATTCCAGTCTTATAACAGTTGTCCCATCCAGAGGGTTAAATTCTTATATTCAGATGCCATTTAAAAAGAGAGCAGTTATTACATTAGAAAATCAGCATGCAAATGCAATTCCGGCTTTTTTTTATCAGATCGATTATAATTTATACAATTATCTGCCAGAAGAAACGGAATATTTTCACGCAAGCTGGAGGAGAGAAGCTCTTACCGAGCTGGGAAAAGATTATGTTATTGCAGATGGAATAAAAGGTAGTGGTCATTATATCGGTACATATATAGCATTGTCTACACTTCAAAGATATTGGTGGGGTGAAGGAGAAGTAAAGTTTTATATTGATGGAGATGAACAATATCCAACAATCTGTGGAACCGGAATGGAAGATTATTTTGGAGGTTCCTGGAGTTTTGCCAGACATGAAAACGGAAAAACGATAGAACAGACATATACAACTCCTTTTCTTGGATATCCATTTTATTCAAGGCATGATGATCTGGTAAATAATTTATATCATAATGATGATTGTCCGCCGATGCGCGGTTTTTATCGCTGGCATGTCATGGATCCGGTGTTTTTTGATGAGGAGCTTAAGGTTACTGTGCAACAGATTGGTGTTGGACATAAAGGTTTATTTGAACGTCAGGATGATTTGTCAAGTGTTGCATACTGGTATCAGAAGGAACCACATAATGTTTTTTCAAAGCTTCCTGAGAAAGAAAAAAGATGGCCAAGATAGAAAAGGGAGCAGAAAGGTCAATTGATGTCAAAGGAAAAAATGCTTCAGGAAATTGAACGGGCACAAATAGTAATTAATCAGAATAGAGAAAAAGTTTCACAGGGAAAAATGAGGCAGAAATACCACTTTATGGCAGAAACGGGATGGATTAATGATCCAAACGGATTGATATATTTCAAAGGAAAGTATCATTTTTTCTATCAGTATAATCCATATCAGAGTTTTTGGGAAAATATGCACTGGGGACATGCTGTCAGTGATGATTTGATTCATTGGGAGTATCTTCCGGTTGCATTAGCACCAAGTGAACCTTATGAAGATCATTTGAAGGGTGGATGTTTTTCCGGAAGTGCAATTGAATTTGACGGAAAGCTATATTTAATATACACAGCAGCAACGAATCATGGAAATGGATTTGTCCAGACACAGTGTGTTGCTTATAGTGAAGATGGTATTCATTTTGAAAAATATGAAAAAAATCCAGTTTTAACAGCACCGGAAGGGATTTCGCCAGATTCCTTCCGGGATCCCAAGGTATGGAAACACGAAGACAGCTATTATATGGTATGCGGAGCTTCAAGAAATCAAAAAGGACAGGCGTTATTGTATCGCTCAGAAGATTTGATACATTGGACATTTATAAATGTATTAGCAGAAAGCAGGGGAGAATGGGGAACCATGTGGGAATGTCCTGATTTCTTTCGTATAGGAAACCGGTATGTTTTAACTTTTTCACCTATTGGTGCAGGAGAGAGGACTTGTGTGTATTTAACCGGTTCGTTTGATTATGATACCGGCAAGTTTGATTATGATGTTTCAGGAGAAATTGATTGGGGCTTTGATTATTATGCACCACAATCATTTCAGGCACCTGATGGAAGAAGAATTATGGTTGCATGGGCAAATGAATGGGAATGGATGCCGTTTTTTAAAGACTGGGGACCGACTTACAGGGAAGACTGGTGCGGATTCTTTAATTTTCCGCGCGAAGTTAATATGACCAAAAGTGGAAGATTGAGTTTTGTTCCGATACGGGAGTTAAAAAAATATAGAAAAAAAACTGGTAAATATGTTCAGGACAAGTTGGTGATTTGTGATTCGCAACAAGAGTTAAAATCAGATGATGGAATAGCATTTGAGCTGAAATTTAATATAAATTTACGAGCGAGCAATGCACAGCAATTACTTGTAAAATTAAGATGCGATGAAATAAATCAAACAGTTTGTATATTTGATTTGAAGAATGGAGAATTAAAGGTAAATCGTAATAAGGCAGATGGATGGAGTAAAGGGATATCACACAGTATACTCTTTTTAAAAGAAAAAGATGTATTAGATGTTCATATTTTATCTGATCAAAGTTCCTTAGAATTATTTACTGATAATTATCAAAATAATCATTCTATGAATGTATTTGCGGGAAATGAACAAAATAAAATATATTTTCAGGCAGTAGAAGGCAGTGTTGTGCTGGAAAATGTAGAAGTGTATGGAATTGAACCGTGAAAAAATGAATTTCATTTCATGGTATGATGATATAGAAGAAAAGGAAATGATAAACCAGTTCGGAAAAGAACTGGTTTCATTTCTATAAAAACAAAAGGAAGAAATATAGGAGGAATCGTAATATGAAAAAGAGCTTTGATGTTATTGCATTGGGAGAATTATTAATTGATTTTACGATGAATGGACAGAGTGAACAGGGGAATGATTTGTTTGAAGCATGCCCTGGTGGAGCGCCATGTAATGTTCTGGCAATGTTAAATGAAATGGGAAAGAAAACAGCATTTATTGGCAAAGTTGGAAAAGACCAGTTTGGAAAATTGCTTCGAAATACGTTAAATGATATTGGAATTGATACCTCCAATCTTTTTACAGACAGTACTGTAAATACAACACTTGCATTTGTACATACATTTCCGGATGGTGACCGTAAGTTCTCTTTTTATCGTAATCCGGGTGCTGATATGATGCTGACAGAAGATGAAATTAATACAACATTTATTTCCCAGGCAAAAATTTTCCATTTTGGAACGTTATCTATGACACAGGATAGTGTAAGAGCTGCAACAAAGAAAGCGGTTAAAGCGGCAAAGGAGAGTGGAGCACTCATTTCATTTGATCCAAATTTAAGGGAACCTTTGTGGAGTTCATTAGAATTAGCCAAAGAACAGATGAATTATGGATTTAGTCAATGTGATATATTGAAAATCTCTGATAATGAGATTCAGTTTGTTACTGGAAAAGAAGATTATGATGAGGGAATCAGATGCCTTCAGGAAAAATATCAGATACCACTCATTCTCTTAACAATGGGAAAAGAAGGAAGCCGCGCTTATTATAAGGGAATGCGTGTGGAATGTAGTGGATTTTCTGTAAAGACAATCGAGACAACAGGTGCAGGAGATACGTTTATGGGAAGTGTGCTGAATTATCTTCTGGAACATGATTTTAATAATTTGACAGAAAAGCAGTTGGAGGAACTTTTAAAGCTGGCAAATGCAGCGGCAGCTATAGTGACAACCAGAAAAGGTGTTATCCGTGCAATACCAAAAAAGAGTGAAATAGAAGAACTTCTTCAAAGGAATATGTTATAATTTATAAAAAGATTTGGACAATAAAAAGAGCTGTGGCACAGTCAGAGGTTGGGTCGGTCAGCTCTTTTTTTGTAACCTTTTCCCATCCCCATTTGTATATATAGTGAAAGGCCTTTTAAACAGAAAAGAAATATGAGGGATCACTCATGAGAATAGCAACTGAGGTATTAGTGGAAAAGTATAAAGACCATTTATTTGCAGCGGCATTCAATGTCTGTAAAAATGCAGCAGATGCCGATGATGTGGTGCAGGATACTTTTCTTCAATATCATACAATCAACAGACAATTTGAAAATGAGCAGCATATCAGAGCATGGCTCATTCGGGTGGCAATCAATAAAGCAAAGAATATATATCTTTCTTTCTGGCGGCAGAAGGGTGTGCCGTTAGAAGAATATATGGAGACACTGACATTTGAGACACCAGAAGCCCAGACACTGTTTACAGAAGTCATGAAGCTTCCAGAGAAGTATCGAATCGTCATACATTTATTTTATTATGAGGATTACACCATCCGGGAAATCGCGAAGATTATGAATGTGACAGAAAGCAACGTGAAGGTCAGGTTGACGCGTGGTCGCAGACTGCTCAGAAATGTATTAAAGGAGGAATGGGAAAATGACAGATAAAGAAAGATATAAACAGGCTTTTTCTTCTTTGCATGCCTCCGGACATATTTCTTTGGAGGTCAATATGAATCATAATAGAAAATTTCATCCAACACGTAAATTAATCGCAGCAAGTGCCTGCGCCATATTGTTGTTAGGTGGCAGCAGTGCCTATGCAGCGTATCATTTCCTAAGTCCGTCACAGATTGCGGATGAAGTAGCGGACAATGGAGCATTGAGCCGGGCATTTGCCGGAGAGGATGCGGTAAGCGTCAATGAGACACAGCAGAGCAATGGCTATGATATTACCTTATTAGGACTGGTGTCCGGAGAAAAATTAGAGCTTTGTGTACCACAGGAAACTCGGGAAAATGTCAGCAAATCACATACTTATGCAGCTGTTGCCATTGCAAAAAGTGACGGAACGGATATGGAAGACCGCAATTTCTTTGTGGCACCGTTAATCAATGGTGTGTCTTTTTTGGATGCCAATGCAGCAACCATGGATGAGACACTTACCTGGTTCTGTAAAGACGGCGTTCTTTATGAGTTGATAGAATGCGATGATTTGGAAATATTTGCAGACCGCGGTGTACAGTTGGGAATTGTGGACAGCTTCGGGAGCGAAACGGCTGCATTTCGAATGGACAATGAAAGTGGCTCTTACCGTAAAGTGGAAGACTATGCTGGCACAATTGCACTTTTCACCCTGCCATTAGATACCACTAAGGCAGACCCGGCGGCAGCGGAGGAGTACATTAAGAAGCTTGAAGAAGGAGCTGCGACAGGAGATGAGGCAGCAGATACGGAAGGAACTGCCGGCAGAGCAGAAGTTAGTATAATCACCGGAACAGAAAGTGAAGCTGCAGCAGGCTATATGAATCAGCAGGTCAGAGATTTCGTGGATGGCATTACAGCAGATAATTTATCGGATTATTTTGAAATCGTAAAGGATTATCCTGTATTTTCTGCTACACCGGACGAAAATGGCTGGGTGGATTTTGGAACACAGTATATTGAAAAAGAAGATTATGTTGCAAATGGCGGAAGCGGCGAAGTTTCCAACTGGCTTGCAGAGGATGAATATTTTAGCGTCAATGCGATTACCATGTCAGGAAACGATGGAAAAGAAGATGCTTCCACACTTCGGATTTCCGTTGTTTTCCGCAATGAAGACGGCAGTCTTACAGAAGCATTGTATCAGATCAAACCGGACTGCGTCGATTTGATAAAGTAAATTTAGTAAAGATATGACATAAAAAGAGGTTGTTACACCGGATAGATTTTTTACCAAAATCCGGCTGTGGCAGCCTCTTTTAAAATGCATTTTCTTATGATAAGATTATGGCAAAAATGAGAGCATTGCAAAGGTCTATGATTCCATAGATGAAGTTTTTTTAATATGAATCTTGCAGGCGGGGCAATGCTTGATATTGGCGTATATGCACTTTCTGTTGTAAGAAGCTTCATGGATAAAAAGCCGGAAGAGGTTGTGAGCCAGAGAAAGGTATCACCAACTGGTTCAGACGAGCAGGCAACCATCTTATTAAAAAATGATTCAGACCAGATGGCAACAGTTGCGCTTTCCATGCATTCCAAGCAGCCAAAGCGTGCAATGATATGCTGTGAAAAGGTGTTTTTATAGCTTTCAGGTATTTATAAAAAACACTCATGGTTACAGGTTAAGGAAATCGTAAGAATCCGGGCATTGACGTGACACATGATATTGATTAAGATGGAATAAGATGAGAGGTAAGGAAGTTAAAGAAAATGGAAGCTTATAGTAAAGATACTTATTTCATGAATATATTAAAGCAGGTTGAGGCAGAAACCAGAATTTTGCAGTCCAGGGAGCATATCCAGCATGGAACCACCACGGTATACGAGCATTGCGTTCAGGTGGCATATGAAAGTTACCTTTTTGCAAAAGAACATCAGCTTCAGGTAGAAATGGAGCAGCTGATCCGGGGAGCATTGCTTCACGATTATTTCTTATATGACTGGCATAACCAGCTGACGCCGCATCATCTGCATGGATTTTTCCATCCGGGTGTAGCACTGCGGAATGCCAGCATGGATGTGGAATTAACTCCGATAGAGCATGACATTATCAAGAAGCATATGTTTCCGCTGACACTGGTGCCGCCGAAATACTTGGAAAGCTGGATTGTCTGCTGGATTGATAAGAAATGTTCTACCAGAGAGACCTTACAGCGCAGATGCAGGGAGGAAGTATGTTAGTACAGGTAAGAGAATTTATGGGCACATGCGGAAATGTGTTCCTGCATTTTCTGGTAGCCGGCAGAATTTATTTCCTTTGGTTTGTGATTTACAGTGCAGCAGGATGGCTTTATGAATCTACCATTTGCTCCCAGATAAAATATCATAAATTTATCAACCGTGGCTACTTAAGAGGTCCGTGGATTCCGATTTATGGAGCGGGAGCAGTGCTTAATTACTGGCTCATCGGCTGGATTGGAAATGTGCCGGCAATCTTTGTGGCAGCCATGTTTACCTCCGGCGTAGTAGAGTATATTACTTCTTATGCGATGGAGCGTATGTTCCACAAACGCTGGTGGGATTATACCAGATACAGATATAATCTGAACGGGAGAATCTGTCTTTATGGCTGCATCATATTTGGAATTGGAAACGTGATACTGCTCCGCTTCGTTCATCCGGTAATCATGCAGCTTACCGCAGCAATTCCGGAGCTGGTGCTCACCAGAGTGGTACTTTTCCTATATATTCTTTTTGTAGTTGATGTGGTTTATACGACCGTACATATGGAAACCGTCCGTGCAAGAATGGAAAAGCTGGCACGGCAGATGCGGGACCGGAAAGAATGTTACCTTTATATGGCAGGGGAGCAGAAGGAGTACTGTAAAATTTACTTCGAAGAGAAGAAGGAGCGCTGCAGCAGTTTTGTGGAAGAACGGAAAGAACTGTGTGTTCAATATGTGGAGAAAGTGAAAGACCGGTTCCGGGGGTAGAAGCCTTCGGTACCGGTTTTATAAATATTTTACTTGTTTTCTTCAAGGGCATTTGTTACAATCAACACAAAGCATATATTCTGATTTTCGAGTGGCGGAAGCCAATCTAAATTTCTGGTATCAATTCAATGAATTCTATGCTTTTAAATTCTTATTACAATTTACGAACGCATAGTGCATTGGATAGGTGGAATTTCAGAATCGGAAATGAGATTATAATAACAGTACCTGACAAATAAGTTTGAACGATATGAAAATTCGTTCTTACGAAAAGCCAAGTATATCATCCTGCTTTTCCTTGCACTATGGGAAAAGGAGGAAACATGAAAACTTTAGAAGAACTGAATCTGGTGGATGACTTTTTAGTAAACAGCTTAACCAGTCACAAAATTTATGGGGAACAGTCAGCGAGGTATATTTTGGAATGCATTCTGCATCGACAGATAGGAAAGCTTACGGTAGTGCCGCAGCGTTTCTTTTGCGGAGAAAATTTGGAAACTCACGGCATCCGGCTGGATGTATATCTGGATGAAGAGAATGGAGAAATCTTTGATATAGAACCGGACCAGAATGATGGGAAGAACGAGATGGCAGCATTACCAAGAAGAGTACGGTTTTATCATGCAAAAATTGATGCCGGAAATTTACCATCGGGCGAAACCTATGGAAGTCTTCGGAATGTTGTTGTTATTTTCATTACAACCTATGACCCCTTTGGACTGAATCGTATGGTGTATACAATCAAGAATTGTTGCATCGAGGTGCCGGAGTTAAAGTATGAAGATGGGGCGCAGACCATATTTTTGTATACAAGAGGAAGTGAAGGAAATCCACCGGATGAATTAAAACAGCTACTGCATTACATGGAGCATTCATCCGTAGAGAATGCTTCCACCGAGAAACTGAAAAAGTTACACCGGATGGTAACTGCAGTAAAGCGGGATGGAGAGGTAGGTCTTGCATATATGAAGAGCTTTGAGAGAGAAGAAAGAATTCGCAAACAGGGCGAAGAGGAAGGCAGAAAAGAAGGCTTGGAAGAGGGCGAAATAGTAGGAAAAACGAAGGAAGTTATAAAGCTTGGACGCAGATTCGGAAAGTCAGAGGCGGAAATTATTTTATTGCTGCAGGAGGAACTGCATATAGATAAAGATAAGGCAACGGATTTTCTGGAAAAGTATGATAAGTAAGACGATTAGAAAGAATGTGAGAATTACAGCATGAGCAACAAATTGGCGAAGCATCAGAAACAAAAAGAACGATTAACCGGAAAGCAGAAGAAAGTTCTGTTCTGGAGTTGTTTTGTTGCTTTAAGCATAGCTTTTCTGGCGGTCTGGTTAAACGTATTCTTAACGTCGAATGCACTTGACCGGCAAATGGAAGAGATGGTACTAGGAGAAGATTATGATAGAGAAGATGTAGTGATAACGGATAAAAGGAGCGAAGATGCTTCGGCAGATAATGCCATATCTCAAAATTATTTCTTCTATTATCATGATGGCAAAACGAATGAATATAATAAGCGGATGCAGGTGCCGGAAAGTGTATATGCAGAATATAAAGTGGGAGATACCATAACTGCATATACCACAGATCATATAAAATATTCTTATAATAAAGCGGGCATTCTTCCGGATAAAAAATTTAGGAACAATGAATTAATGAAAGTAGCCGGAGTGTTGCTGGGAGCTGCAATAGGTTTCCTGAGTTTGTGGAGCTTATTAAACAGAAAGATAAGTTAAAAACTATGATTTTAGGAGAAATTCAAAATGTTATATATTATGCGGCATGGAAAAACGGAATGGAATGCATTACATAAAATACAGGGAAGAACGGATATTCCATTAAATGAAGAAGGACGCCTGATGGCGGAAAAAGCATGCGAAGAGTATAAGGATTTGCACATAGATGTGTGTTATTGTTCTCCGTTGATAAGGGCTGTTGAGACAGCACAAATTGTGTTAAAAAACCGGAAAATTCCAATAATAAAAGATGAACGGCTGATGGAAATGAGTTTTGGCGATTATGAGGGAATCGAAAACAGCTTTGCTATTCCGGATTGCCCGATTAATATTTTGTTTCAAAAGCCGGGAGAATATCACGAATCGATAGGTGGAGCAGAAACCTGGGAGGAACTCTTTGCAAGAACCGGAGCATTTTTGAAGGAAGTGATAGACCCGCAGCTACAGGAAGGTAAGGATATCCTGATTGTGGGACATGGTGCGATGAATGCAAGCATTATCTGTCAGGTGAAAGGTATGCCGATTGAGGAGTTTTGGAGTGCGGGACTTGAACAGTGTAAAATTTTGGAACTGTAAATGGAAAAGATGATTTTTATACATTTTTCCGATACTTATCTGGTGTGGTATTGTAAAATTTACGGAAAAGCTCACAAAAATAACTGGTGCTTGAAAATCCACAGGCATAGGCTGTTTCGGTAATCGAAATTGATGTATTTCTGAGAAGAAAAATTGATTTTTTCAAACGATAACAGTTTAAATATTGCATGGGCGAAGTGGACAAATATTTTTGAAAAAGAGAGGTACATTTGGTTTTACAGCAATTTCCGGCAGACGAAATATCTTTCAGCAGAATTTTATTTTGGTAATTCTTTTGTACATATCCAATCATTGCAGCAAGAGATAAAATGTCTGCTGTATTTTTAGTATGGTTAGGAAAAAAGTTCATATTTTCAGAGAGAAGTTTGAAAATATGAGCAAATTTTTCCAGAATAATAAACGGCTGTAAATAATCTGCATTATCTTCATAGAGCATTTTAAGATCATGGAGAATAGTATTTTGCCACTGAATAATTGGATTTAATTTTTGAAAGGGAAAATGTATATTTTGCAATAAAGGATTTAAATAATTTTTTTTGAAAGAGTCATTTACGGAAAGAAGCTGAGGAGACAACAAAATGCAGATAAAGGAGCATTCAGTATGAGCATCGGAATAGCCATAGTGAAAACAGTGGCTATTCACAAAAATTCCTTCGCCTTCCTGTAGAAAAATTTTTTGTCCATTGACATCATAAGACATCTGTCCTTCTAAAATTAGAATAAATTCAAGGTCATCATGCCAGTGGCTGACTGCACGAAAATCAGGATAGTCGGAGAGATTTCCTTTTTTAATATATGCCGGAAAGTCCGGATGATTATAAATAACATTTTCGGATGCATCTGAATTTAAAACAGTTGTTGGACATACTTTCATGGGGTCAGCTCCTTTGCGAACGATTGTTATATGATTATGGCTGATTTTGATATAAAAATCAATAGAAAAGGTATATTTTAATATTATATCAAGCGGAAGAAAAGGAGAATGAGAAAATGGACATGAAAAAGAGAAGAGATATGCAGCTTGCTTATATTTCAGATGAGACCGTTATGGAAGAACGGGTGAAATGCAGAAAGATTCTGCAAAAACTTAATTTCGCTGATCGGTCAGATTTTGATGGAATTGCAGAAATCGTAAAAGAACTTCTTGGAAAATCGGAGGGTGCATGTATCAATCCGCCGTTTTACTGCGATTATGGTTCACATATTGAAGTGGGGAAAAATTTCTTTGCAAATTATAACTGTACCATTATCGATGTGGCAAAAGTAAAAATTGGTGATAATTGTCAGATGGCACCCAACGTTTCTATTTACACGGCAGGACATCCGATTTATCCGGATACGCGGAATTCTGCTTTTGAATATGGAAAAGAGGTTGTTATCGGGGATAACGTGTGGCTGGGCGGAAATACAGTAGTATGTCCGGGCGTACATATTGGAGATAATGTGGTAGTTGGCGCCGGAAGTATTGTTACAAAAGATATTCCATCCTGGTCTATTGCAGCAGGAAATCCATGCCGTGTAATTCGAAAAATAACAGAAGATGATAAAAGAAAATTGTTTCATGATGAAGAAATTGATGATGAAGCATGGAATATGATATGTGAATGGAATGAAAAAAAGTAATAATATGAGTAAATTGGAGTGGATAATAAAATTAATTATTATAGTGGTTGGTTCAGTCATTGCGGCATATGGCATTACGCTGGCGCTGTATGCGGGATTTGGTGGTGCCACCCTTGCGGTATTATGGCAGGGAATTTCAAAAACATTTCATGTAAGCATCGGTACGGCATCCATGATAGTAGCCATAGTTATGATTGTATTTGCGTTTTTCTATGACAGGTCACAGATACATATCGGCACGATACTTTACCAGATTGTGTATAGCTTTTGTGTAGATTTGTTTGCAAATGCACATGTGTACAGTACGCATATATGGGTAAATGCACTTATCATGTTATTGGGAATTGTGCTTTTTGCAATAGGGGAACGTGGTATATTTGTGACAGGTGGAAGAAACCCAGGATTTACAAGGGCTTCGGAAGCCTGGTCCTAGACGTTTCCGTGTGATAATTGTCCGGATTGGCTCCGGAAGGGAAAACTTAACAGGTATTTTTACTGATAGGACTAAATGATGAGTTGAAATTGAATCGGAAGATTTGATGGAAAGCTACAGTCAGGTAGTTCTATTTTTTGTGCACAAAAATGAGCCGGGCGGGCTTCATGCTTGCATGAAAGCACATTCGGCGAATGCGCATCAACAAGTGATTTGGTTACGAGGTATATCCAATGCGGGTGGCTCCCGATGGATGGAAAGGAGAGTTGAATTTATGATTTTAGAATTTATTGGCAGAGTTTTACTGAATGTTTTAAAGGCTATGGTATGGCTTGTGTTGTTCCTGCTTCGGTGTGTACTGGAACTGGCGAAACTGACATTATTGGTGTTTGGGCTGGTTGCAAGAGTATTTCTTGTGTTTGCCAGGGCAGCAGTTGATTAGGATGGAATGGTGATTTTTGTGTATTCTGGCGTTACAGATAATTTAACTGTCAGGTGTGAACAGCATTTATACATAGCTTCGCAAGAGGCAATGAGAAAGGAGGATTTTCTGCATGGCAGAACATTTGAGAGCAGTAACTCTCCGCGGGCTGGCGTTAAGGCAAATAACGATATTTTTAAGGCGCAATGCGCAGAAAGGATTTTTTATGGAAGAAAAAGCAAAGGTGACTGCAGCACCTACAATTACAGAACAGTGTGGTATTAAGTACAAAGAGGTGGATGGATTGTTTTATCCGATTTTGGGAGAGTCGGAGCCAGAGAGTTATGCAAGTCTTGGAAAGTATGGACACCGTTATCTCAGAGCTTTGATGGAGAATGACCGTTATCTGTATAACAAGTATTTTATGCAAGGGGTACTTTTTGATAAGGCAGCGGAATATGAGAATTATGCATGGCAACTGTATGACACTGTTTTACAGGGAATAAGCAAGGTAAGAGGAATTGGTTTGGATACTTTGGAAGAAAAAGGATTTCAGGTAACATTTCAGGAAAACATGCAGGCGGCAATGACAGCAGATGAGATTGTAACAGAGGATTTGTTTGCAACAATTGATTACAACAAGCGTGTACGTCTGGAACATGCAAAGGAAAATATCGCGTTTGAACATGCGGAGACACAGAGAATGGAGGCATGAGTTTATGGAAGAGAAAAGAATTTATTATGTGGGAATTGACCACGGAAATCATTTAATGAAAACATCAAACCATGTGTTTGAGAATGGTGTGGAAAGGCAGGCTGTAAAGCCTACCTTTCAGGCTAATACACTGGTTTATGATGGAGCATTTTATAAGATTGGAGAAAAGCGTAACAGTGTGAAGGACAGTAAGCTTGCAGATGATGATTATTATCTGTTGACACTTGCGGCACTGGCAAAGGAATGTCAGTCAGGGAATATTCCAAATGGTGCCGGAGTGGTGCTTGGAGTCGGACTTCCTTTAAAACAGTTTGCAACGGTAAGAAAGCAGTTCGTGAAATATCTGAAACGTGGAAATCAGCCGGTGCATTTTAAATTTGAGGATGTGGCATATGATTTTACCATTGAAAATGTACTGGCATTTCCGCAGTGTTATGCAGCAGTGGCAGACAGGCTTGGCAGTATGAAGGGGGAATATCTGATTGTGGATGTTGGTTCCTGGACAATTGATATCATGCATGTGAAGGATGGTGTTCCAGTGGAAAGTAAATGTGAGACTTTCACGGAGTCCATGATTTCTGTTATTCAGGAAATCAAGAGCAGAAGCAGTGAGGTTTTTGGCAAGGAGATTTCGGAGAATGTGATTACAGATTATATCAGCAATTTTGGCGGCAATTATCCGGAAAAGTATGCAAGGATTATGGACGAGGCGCTTGAAAAGTTTGTTGCAAGAGTGGAAGGAGTTCTGAAAGAGAACGGGCACGATACGGAATTTACCAACATTATTTATGTGGGTGGCGGAGCAAAGGCAATGGAGAGATTTGGAAAACATGGGGATAACATTTCTTATGTGACGGATGTCAGAGCCAATGCAAAGGGCTATGAGTTTCTTGCAAAACAAATGGCATAAAGGCAGGTGGTACACATGGCAATGGGATTTAGAGAGAGGCGGCTTGGCTGCCGTCTCTATATGGACCGCCAGTCGGATGCAAATATCCTTAAAAAGCTGGATAGGATGCTTGTGGATGGTAGCTTTCCTAACCAGACGGAGCTTATCAAGAGAGGTATTGAACTGGCCTATGAAGAAGTGTATGGAGAGGCGGAAGAGGTTAAGGCGTCCCATAGGCAAGAGATTGATGTAAAGAAGTTTGCGGAAGAAGTTGCCAGGGCATTGAAGCCGGAAATGGAGAAGTTGATGGCAGAGTGTGAGGCGAGAGTTGCCACGGCGGAAACACTAGCATTACCCGAGCTGGCTTTGGCATCAACGCATGATGTTCCACAGGATAATACAGTACCTGTAACTGATGATGAAGTCATTATTCCAAGTCAGACATTCAATTTTCTAAAAGGACTGAATGATGATTAGGAAGATGTGCAAACGACGTTGAATTGACGACAATGGAATCCTAAATGACGGCAGATTGACGTCATTCATGTATAAAATAAATATATCTGACTGCAAACTGACGCCAGTTGGCGGACGGTTTGCTGTCGGTATTTTGGCACATATTTTGTGCCATATATCGGGTGCAGGAGCTCCTGCCAAGACAAAAAAATGGTAATTGCGGTTAGCAATTATATTTTTTTGGGGGAAAGGTCCGACCTTTTCCGCATCTTGCAAAACCTATAAGCAGAACTTTCAGAAAGGATGAAAAAGAAATGGTACAGATAAAAAGAGATTGGTTTGATACAGCATTGAAAAATTACGAAAGGGGAGAAACGCATGGCAGATGGAAAGAGAAGATACAAGTCTGACAGGAAAGATTATAAGATATCGGTAAAGCTGTCAGAGAAAGATATGGATATTCTGAAAGCGGCACTTAAGCGGACGGGAATGACAGCAAGTGCCTATATAAGAGAATTAATCCGGACAGGAGGCAATATAGATACAAGTTATCCTGAGGACAGGGCAAGAGCAATCCGTGTTATTGCCGGTATTGCAAATAATATTAATCAGGCGGTAAAGCTTGGCAATTCACAGGGGAAGTTGTATTACAGCGACATTGACAAGCTGCAGAACAGTCTGGATGATGTAAAGAAAACATTCGGGGAGGTGCTGGAAGTATGGCGATTACAAAGATCCTAAATATCATGGAATCGGAAGGCAGAAATCCGACAACACACCTGAAGAATGCTTTGGAATATATCCAGAATCCGGATAAGACAGAAGAATGTGTACTGGTGGGCGGTATTAACTGCCTGCCGGATACGGCATTTGAGCAGATGGAGGAGACAAAGAACATTTTTAATAAGACGGGTAAAAGGCAGGGGTATCATGTGATCATATCGTTTTCACCGGAAGAAAAAGTGACGGCAGAGCAGGCAATGTATGTGCTGGAGCACTTTGCGAAGGATGTGCTTGGTGATGATTATGAGGCTGTGTATGCGGTTCATACTGACAGGGAGCATATGCATGGACATCTTATCTGGAATAGCGTCAGCATGACGACGGGCAAGAAATACAATTCACCGAAAGGCAACTGGAAGAATCATCTCCAGCCTATCACAAATAAATATTGTGACGAGCTTGGACTTACTATTATGCCAGCAGAGTACAGTAGGAACCCTAAGAATATCAGCAGGGACAAATGGGAAAAGGAAATGTCCATGAAAGAGATAATTCTCAGGGATGCCAAGATGTGTGCATATGCAGCCGGGAATGTGGAGCATTTTAAATATCTGATGAAAAGACTTGGATATGTATTTAAGAAAGATGCGTGGATGGAAGTGCAGGCACCGGGATTTCGGTATTATCATAAACTGGCAAAGCTGGACGAGATGTTTTCAGAGGAGACGTTAAGGCATCATGTGGATATGCCTTGGATGGCAAAGCTTTACTTTTATTCGTCAGATATCAGGGGATTGCACAGGGTGAAACTGTCCCCATTTCAGAAAAAATTTTATGCAAAGCTATACAGATTAAGGATTGTAGAGCAGAAGCGTTTTGTAGTTGGTGGAGCAAAGTATACAGAGGATTTGAAAAGGTTTCATCAGTTACAGGACGAATATCTGCTGCTTGTAAATAATGACATCAAAAGTGTTGTGGAGCTTGTGGATTTCATAGGTGAGCAGAAAGAAAAGAGTCAGCAGATTGAGGACAGACAGCATGAGATATACAGAGAAAGCTCAAGTCGGAAACGCAGTATTAAGAATGAAGAGCAGTACCGGGAATATCAGATATGGCATGTGGAAGTGCAGGAAGAACTGGATGAACTGAAGCAGGAGAAAAAGGAGATTAAGAAGCAGTTGCAGCTTGCTGATGGCATTATAAAAGAAGATTTGTATACGGCTTATTATGCGGTGTCTGGGAAAGAAGAAATCGTTGCAGACAGGGATGTTGAGATACCGGGGATGGAAAAGGAGGCTGAGGTTGAGAAAGCAACGGCAACAGTCGTTGAGCCTGATAGAAATGTTGAGGTAGTGAATCCAGACAATAATCAGAACGATACGTCTGTAATGCCAGATATTCGTAATGTGTCTGATGTAAATACGGCAAGAATGGATGAAGATATTACTGATGTAACAGGTAAAAGTGAATTTATGGAATCTGAAGAAAAAGTGTCTGTGGACAAAGCTGGCTGGATTGTCAGGAGAATATCAGAGCTTGGTGGTTATGAAAATGTCAGTGATTCTGTTAAGACTGATGTATTCGGATTTGATATTGCTGATGTAGGCGGTAGCATAAGGTTGTTCTCAGATGTGATGAAAAGGCTGGGGATAAAGCTAGATGGAGACGAGCTTTATGAGGAGTTTCAGAGAATTTATGATGAGAGTGTTGATAGAGATGCTGATAAAGAAAAGGCAGAAGATAAAATGTGGAATAGGGGCTGAGGAAGATGATTCCTCTGCATATTTTCGATTCACTTTACACACCCAAATTATATATTATAAACTAAGAAACAATCGCAAGAGATTGCGATTGTTATTGATGATGTAGTGATTCTGTGATATCATATAAAAATATGGTACATGAAAGCGGAGGTCAAAATGAAAGTATTGGTAATGAATTGTAGTCCTGTAAGAAATGGAGCAACAGCAGAAATTGTTAATATAGTTACTGCTTGTCTGGAAAAGAAACATGATGTTAAAAACATATGTATTGATGATTATGATATAAAATTTTGCAAAGGATGTAGAACTTGTCATAATACAGCAAAATGTGTTCAGAATGACGATTTTGATAGGATAATTGAGCAATATGAATGAGCTGATATTGTTATATCTGTATCTTTATGAAGAAAGTACATTAAACTTTTGTCGAAGTGCAGGATATAATAGTTCGGATAAGACGGCATTTATTCAATGGATTGATATGTAAAATATGGAGAATGATTATGATATATGAATTAGCAACAATAGAAGAATTGCATGCTGTGTACGATTTGGTGCAGCATACGATAAAAAAGTATATCCAAAATATTATACAGCAGAAGTGGTGGTATTTTTCTGTGAGTTTCACAGCAAGGAGACGATAAAAAGAGATATCGAAAATGGATATGTAAGTGTCCTCAAAATAGATGGAAATATGATTGACACAGGCTGTTTTGAAGATAATCATATTACAAGAGTTTATGTTTTGCCGGAACACCAGAAAATGGGCTATGGAACATTTATAATAAAGAATATCGAAGCTCAGATTATGGGAAAATATGATAAGGCATATCTGGATGCTTCATTGCCTGCAGCAGCACTTTATGAAAAACTGGGATTTTCTACAATAAAGCATGAGCGTTATCCGGTAGAAAATGGAGTGATACTTGCCTATGAGGTTATGGAAAAAGAACTTAATAAGGCGTCTACAGACATTTGTTATGATGGAAGAAGGTTCATTCCCAAAATGAATTCCGAGAATGGCGAGGTTAGTGAACAGACTACCTTTACATATCATCAGAATGGAAAATTGTTATGGGCAGACTACAGTGGTGGCGATATATTGAGGGGTTCTTTGATAGGTACAGTATCAATTAACGGAGAACTTGATTTTGTATATCATCATATGAATCAGGATATGCAGGTAGAAACCGGAAAGTGTCATAGTGTACAAACTGTATTAGAGAATGGGAAAATGGAACTTTCGGAACAATGGGAATGGATAAGCGGAGGATGTTCTAAGGGAGAGTCTTTGCGGATGGAGGTGTAGAATGAAAGAAAACCATGAATATAAAAAAGCAACCATAGCAGACATAGATGAACTTGTAAGAACTAGAATTATTGTTCTTCGTGCAGCAAACAAACTATCGAATGATGTGGATATGTCATTGGTGGAAAAAGAATCCTACGAGTATTATAAGAGTGCATTAGAAACTGGTGAGCATATTGCGTATCTGGTGTATGATAACGGGGCATTT
>ERZ773108.904-NODE-904-length-32244-cov-6.177918_pt1 | contig 32244 bp, 26 predicted proteins | sample MGYA00580570_ERZ773108 | MGnify/ENA primary metagenome ERZ773108 (study PRJEB29015, sample SAMEA2737840) | human gut metagenome | biome: human gut; feature: human-associated habitat; material: faeces | place: China | collected 2012 ...
ATAATACTGATAACGCCTTTTATCTCCGAAGGAATCTGTTCGGGAGTCATAAAGATGTGCGCATCGTCCTGTGTGAAACAGCGTACACGCATAAGCCCGTGCAGCTGTCCCGATTTTTCGTGACGGTGAACAAGACCAAGCTCGCCCATTCTAAGCGGCAGGTCACGGTATGAATGCGGCTCGGACTTATAAACCAGCATTCCGCCGGGACAGTTCATCGGCTTTACGGCAAAATCCGTATCGTCAATAACAGTTGTGTACATATTTTCTTTGTAGTGATCCCAGTGTCCCGAGGTCTCCCAAAGTTTACGATTAAGCATCATTGGTGTTGAAATTTCAACATATCCCTCACGTGTGTGAATCTTTCGCCAATAGTCAATCAAGGTATTTTTAAGCACCATTCCGTTCGGCAAAAAGAACGGGAATCCCGGACCTTCGTCCATCATTGTAAAGATACCGAGTTCGCGCCCGAGCTTTCTGTGGTCGCGCTTTTTTGCCTCTTCTATCATATTCAAATATTCGGCGGGCTCGTCTTTTGTAAAGAACGCCGTTCCGTATATTCTTGTCAGCATCTTGTTCTTCTCGTTTCCGCGCCAGTATGCGCCGGCAACAGAGGTCAGCTTAAACGCCTTTATTCCTTTTGTATAAAGGATATGCGGGCCCGCGCACAAATCAACAAAGTCGCCCTGCTCGTAAAAGCTGATTGACGCGTCCTCGGGCAAATCCTCGATAAGCTCTACCTTATACGGCTCTCCCTTTTCCTTCATAAACTCGATGGCTTCCGCCCTCGGCTTGGTATATGTCGAAATTTTAAGGTTTTCTTTTATAATCTTCTTCATCTCTTTTTCAAGAGCGTCAAGATCCTCGGGCGCGAAGCCGTCTTCCCTGTCAAAGTCATAGTAAAAACCGTTGTCGATAGAGGGACCTATCGCCAGCTTGGTCTCGGGGTAAAGACGCTTTACCGCCTGCGCCAATACGTGTGAGCACGTATGTCTGACAATGGAAATATCGTCTTCTGTTTCTTTTACGATTCCGTCATTAAACAATGCTTTCATTCTAAGTCAAATCCTTTCATATAATTAATCTATCGGTTTCTTTGCTTCCTCAAACAAGTCACATACTTCCTTTGACGGCGCTTGTGTTATAAGCGATACTATAACTGCCACCGCCATTCCGCATATAAATCCGGGAATTATTTCGTATATTCCCGTTGAGTCCGACAAAAACGCATACCAGACCGCATCTACGGCAAAGCCCGTAACCATACCCGCAACCGCTCCGGGATATGTAAAGCGCTTCCAGTAAAGCGCAAGGATAATTACCGGACCGAAGGACGAGCCAAAGCCTGCCCACGCACACTCAACCAAAGCCATTATTCCCTTGCAGCTTGGGCTGTTGGCTATAAGAAAGGCGATAATCGCAATCGCTATAACCATTATTCTGCCCGCCCACATCATCTCGCTGTTTGACGCCTTTTTGCGGATAAGAGGCTTGTACACGTCCGACGCAAACGCCGATGACGAAGCGAGGAGCTGAGAATCAGCCGTGCTCATCGACGCGGCAAGTATTGCCGAGAGCAGCACGCCCACGATGAACGGAGCAAATTTAAACACTTCTCTTACCATATTAACAAACACAAGCGCCTGACTGTTGCTTGCAACAAGCGAGTCGCCGAGGAACTGTCTGCCGACGATTCCCACAACCGACGCCATAATCAATATAAGGAATATCCAAACACAGCCGACCGTCTGAGACTTTCTCATTTCCTTTTCGGATTTAATCGAGATATATCTGATAAGGATATGGGGCATTCCCGCATAGCCGAGACCCCAGCCCAATCCGTTTAATATACTTATAAGGCTGTCTTTATCAAACCTTCCGCTGGATAAGAAGTTATAATAATGCTCTCCCACATTTGCGGCGGGTGCCGAGAACCCCGGAGAGCGAAGCACAAACACCGCGATAATCGGTGCCACCATAAGCGCGGCAAGCATTAACATTCCCTGAAAGAAGTCCGTCCAGCACACCGCGTTGAATCCGCCCAGGAAGGTGTACACAACTATTACCACCGTCGCCGTAATCATCGCAACGCTTTTGTCGATGCCGAGAACAGTGTTGAACAAATCCCCGCACGCAACTATGCTTGACGCAGAGTATATGCAGTAAACAACGGCAAAAACTATCGCCGATATAACCTGAAGAGCGATATTTTTTGACATAAATCTGTTTGTTAAAAACTGCGGAATGGTTATTGAATCATTTGCGCGAATCGAATATCTGCGCAGCCGCGGCGCAATGAATATCCACGCGGTAACCGTTCCTATCAAAAGCCCGACCGAAATCCACACCTGACCTATACCCAACAGATAAATAGACCCCGGAAGACCCATAAGCACCCACGCGCTCATATCCGACGCGCCGGCGGAAAGCGCGGCAACCCAGCCGCCCATATTTCTGCCGCCGAGAAAATATTCTTTCTCGCCGTTGTCATTATTCTTTGACTTTGCGAAGAAATAAACCCCTACTCCCACAACGAGAACAAGGTACAAAATCATCGCAAACATTTCCCAAAAATTAGTTTGCATTAATACATCCCCCTAAATTGCTTCTATCATTTTTGCATTTGTCTTAATGTTCCTATTATATATGAATATTGACAAATTGTCAACCATAAAAAACTTTTTACTTACACCCCTGCCGCCGATTTATCCTTATGCATAATTATCGCAAAGGCGATTACACAAATCAGCACAGAGAACAGCGAACCCGCCGCCGTGGCGATTCCCATCGGGAAGAGCGTCGTCGGGAAAAGCATCGATGTTATGTACACCCCGGGAACACGCACAAGGGCTATCGCAATAATGTTATGCATAAACGATAATTCCGACCTTCCGCAGGCACAGAAGTAGCCGCTGAAGCTGAAATGAATCCCCGCAAAAATGCAGTCCCATATATATCCGCGCATATACTGACCGCCGAGGCGGATTACATCCGCTCCGCCCGCCGCATTTTTATCCGTAAAGAGCGAAACGACAGGTTCTGCCGCAAACTGCATAACAACGGACACAATCAGCCCGAAGGACGCGGCGATAGCCACGGCGTACCAAAGCGTACGCACGGCGCGTTTCGGCTTTTTTGCGCCGATATTCTGTGCGCCGAGAGCCGAAACGGCAGACAGCATCGATGACGGAACCAAAAATAAAAAGCCTATTATCTTTTCAACGATTCCCACCGCCGCCGCGTCGTTAAGTCCGCGTTTGTTGGCAATAACGGTGATTACTATAAACGCAATCTGGATAAGCCCGTCCTGCAGGGCAATCGGCACTCCGATTTTCAGTATCTTTGCCATAATCGGGTGGTTGAGCTTAAAATCACTTTTTTCGACAACAATGCTGCGCCGTTTTAAAATTACCGTTAAGGACACCGCCACGCTTATCGCCTGTGAAACGGTCGTGCCGAGAGCCGCCCCGGCAGCGCCCAGGCGGAACACGCCCATAAACAGATAATCAAGAATGATATTTGATATGCAGGCCACCGCGATAAAGTACATCGGGCTTTTGCTGTCGCCCAGTCCGCGGAAAATCGAGCTTATAATATTATACGCCGTAATGAACGGAATACCCATAAAGCAGATTGTAAGATAGCTTATCGCTCCGTCTGCGGCTTCCGCCGGTGTTGACATAACAGAGACAATCGGGCGCACAAAAATAAGAAGCAGTACCGTAAGGGCAACTGCAACTATCATAAAAAGCGTCACGGTGTTTCCTATATCCTTTGCCGCGCGCCCGGTGTCGCCGCCGCCGACAGCCTGACCGATGCTGACCGTTGTTCCCATAGCAAGACCGACAATCATAACCGTCAGCATATGCATCACCTGCGAGCCGACAGATACGGCGGTTGTGCTTGCCACGCCCTCAAACTGCCCAACGATAAACAAATCCGCCATTCCGTAAAGCGTCTGCAAAAAGTATGACAGCAAATACGGCAGCGAAAATAAAACTATATTTTTAAATACGCTTCCTGTTGTAAGATTTTTCTCCATCGTATGTTGCTTCTTTCCTTTCCGCCTATCAAGCTTTTATACTGTTTTTTGTAAAAAATCAGAGCAAGCTTTATATCGCTTGCTCTGACGTGGTGCGCCTGAAAGGACTTGAACCTTCACGTCGGAGACACCGGATCCTAAGTCCGGCGCGTCTGCCAATTCCGCCACAGGCGCACATTTATAATAATGCAGAATGCAGAGTGCATAATGCAGAATTATTTATTTAAAATCGCATTAAATATTCTATCACATTATATCTTGTTTTGTCAATAACTTTCTTTATTAATTTGGGTTTTAAGACAAAAACCGAGCCTTAAATTCAGCTTTAAGGCTCGGTTTATCTGTCATTTATATCTTATTTTATATTAAAGATATTTTTTAACTTTATTCATTATCGGATAAAGAATCGCAAACGCCGCAACGCTCATCAGCCATTGAAGAGGTGATGATATAAACACGTTAAGCGCCGCTGCGAAGCCGTACATAAATATCTCGGGTATAAAATAGCCGAATATTACTATAAACAAGTCAATAAGCGCGGCAATGGCAACACGTCCCGCCGAGAACTTGTGTCCGAACAGGATTTTACCCGTTACCCAGCCCATAATAGCTTTAACAACAAAGGTAATCGGTATATACATCGGATATCCCGAGATAAGGTCTGCAAGCGCGTGTCCCACACCGCCGACAATTGCGCCCGTAAGCGGACCGAAAAACGCAGCGGCTATATATATCACGCTGTCGCCGAAGTGAACGTAACCCGTTGCCGTGGGGAAGTGCGGAAACATCGTAAGTACCGCCGCAAGCGCCGTAAGCATTGCTGTTCTGACTATCGTTTTTGTCCTTATGTTCATAATAATACTCACCTCATATTATATTCTTTTATTATTTTTCTTTATGTTTATTTCTTTCTTCTTCAAGAAGTTTTTCTACCTCTTCTTTTGTCTTTATGCTTAAAAACGAGAACGGCTTTGTAAGAGATTTTTCAATCAGCCCTATTCCTCTTTCACTGTTTCCGAGTTTTATAAGAACCTGTCCGTATCCGTAGTATGCCTCGGGGAAGCGCGGCTCGGGGTCGCGGTTAATCAGTTCTTCGTAAATCTCTGCCGCCTTGTCATACTCGCCGCATATCGCATAGCAATCCGCAAGGTTATCCGCGATTATATTATCGTCTTTATTATAATCGTACGCCTCTTCGTTAAAGCGTTTTGCCTTTTCCTTGTTTTCGCCAAGATTATACAAAATTCCGAGGTTCTGGTAAATCTGTGTGTTCTTATAGCCGCTTTCAAAAACCTCTTCAAGCTCTTCCGTTGCCTCATCAAGGCTTCCGCTCTTCCAAAGCGCAAGCGCGATAAGGTTTTTAAGCTGATTTCTCTGCGCGCTTCCCCTTGCCGTAAGCGGAAGAAGCCCCCTCAGCTGAACCATCGCCTCCGGAACATGTCCGCAGCGAAGCAGCACGTACCCGTACAGCTCTTTGTTTACCACGTTTAGGTTTCCTACCCTGTCGGCTATTTTGAATATCTTCAGTGCGCCCTCATAGTCGCGCTTGTTATACTTGATTTTTGCAAAAAATGCAACGATGTTTGCCCTTTTTACCACAATAACTATCAGCACCGCGCACAAAATTATCCGCCATAAATCCATTCCGAATATCTTCATCTGCTCTGCCCGTCCTTTAAATTAATACAAATTGTTGACCGTCCTCGGATAAGGCAGAACGTCACGGATATTGCCCATACCCGTAAGATACATAATCGCCCTTTCAAACCCGAGTCCGTATCCCGCGTGCTTTGTTCCGCCGAATCTGCGCAGGTCGAGATAATGACCGTAATCCTCTTCTTTAAGTCCAAGTTCTTTCATTCTTGCCTCAAGAACGTCCATTCTCTCTTCTCTCTGGCTTCCGCCTATAATCTCGCCTATGCCGGGGACAAGGCAGTCCATAGCCGCAACGGTTTTTTGGTCGTCGTTAAGACGCATATAAAACGCCTTTATCTCTTTGGGATAATCGGTTACGAAAATCGGCTTTTTGAAAATCTCTTCCGTCAGATACCTCTCGTGCTCGGTCTGCAAATCGCAGCCCCACTCGACAGGATATTCAAAATCCTTGCCGCTGTTTTTAAGAAGCTCTATCGCCTCCGTATACGTCACTCTGCCGAAGTCGTTTGACACAACGTTGTTAAGTCTGTCAAGCAAGCCCTTGTCAACAAAGCTGTTGAAGAACTTCATCTCCTCGGGCGCGTTTTCAAGCACGTAGTTTATCACATATTTAAGCATATCCTCTGCCAGCTTCATATCATCCTCAAGGTCAGCAAAGGCTATCTCGGGTTCTATCATCCAGAACTCTGCCGCGTGCCGCGTGGTATTTGAGTTCTCGGCGCGGAAGGTCGGGCCGAAGGTATAGATATCGCCGAAAGCCATCGCAAAATCCTCGCCCTCAAGCTGACCGCTGACCGTCAGCGAGCTCTCGCGTGAGAAAAAGTCTTTTGTATAATCAACTCTTCCGTCCTCTGTCTTTGGCACGTTCTGCAAATCCAGCGTGGTAACGCGGAACATCTCGCCCGCGCCCTCGCAGTCGCTGCCCGTAATCAGCGGGGTGTGAACATATACAAAGCCGCGTTCGTTAAAGAACTTGTGTATGGCATACGCAGTAAGCGAACGCACGCGAAATACCGCCGCAAATGTGTTTGTACGCGGTCTGAGATGCGGAATCGTGCGGAGATACTCAAACGAATGTCTCTTCTTCTGAAGCGGATAGTCGGGGGTGCTTGCCCCTTCAATCACAACTTCCGACGCCTTTACCTCAAACGGCTGCTTTGCCTCGGGCGTAAGCACAAGCGTGCCCTTTACCCTCAGTGCCGCGCCCACGTTAAGCTTTGAGACCTCGGCAAAATTCTCAAGCCCGTCTGCCTCGATTACAATTTGCAGGTTTTTAAAGTACGAGCCGTCGTTAAGCTCTATAAACCCAAAGTTCTTTGAAATACGGAGGGTTCTCACCCAGCCGTTGACCTCTGTTTCGGCTCCGTCACACGGTTTGCCCGTAAACAACTGTTTTATCTTCATCTTTTTCCTCCCGTCACTGTCTTTGACTGATTATTTTTGGTTTTATTAATATTCTTTGACCAGCTCGGCTCTTGCGTAGCCGCGGCTGTATTCCACATCGGATATATAAAAGCCTCTGCCGTAGTAGAATCTTATAAGCGCCGTCACTTTTGAGCAGGTGTGAAGCCTAAGCGTTTTAACGTTGTTTTCTTTCATCACCTTATCCACTACCTTCATCAAAATCTTGCCTATTCCGTTGTTGCGGTTGCTGCTTGCCACGGCAAAGCGGCTGAGATACGCCTCGTTATTCGGCAAAAGCTCGATTCTTACCGCTCCCACGGGCTCGTCATCTATCCGCACAACAAAGACGTTTTTTGTTTCTATATCGTGTCTGATATCGTCATACGTCTCCGTAAGCGCCTCTATATTATAGTCAAGCCCCGCCATCTCGCAATACTTCAAAAATGCATCGTGGGTGATTTTATGAATGGCAGGTATGTCCTCTTCCGTTGCGGACTTTACTTCAAATGCATAAAAGCTGTTTTCCATTTTTATCACTTCCGTTCAGAATTTGCCCTTGAATTTTCGGTATATCAGATACCGCCCATAACCGCCGCCATAACCGCCTTTTGAGCGTGCAGACGGTTCTCTGCCTCGTCGAATATAACCGAGCGCGGCCCGTCTATTATATCCTCTGTCACTTCATAGCCGCGGTAAGCGGGCAGACAGTGAATAAATATGCTGTCGTCCTTTGACTTTGAAAACAGCTTTCCGTTAATCTGATAGTCCTTAAATATTTTAATTCTTTCGGCTTTCTCTGCCTCTTGTCCCATACTTACCCAAGTATCGGTGCAGACAACGTCCGCGTCCTTCATTGCCTCTTCGGGGTCGTACGTTACGACTATATTGCTGCCCGTCTCCTTTGCGTCGCTTACGGCGTTTTGAACTATCTCGCCGTCGGGCTCGTAGCCTTTGGGCGTTGCCACAGATATATCCATACCAGCCTTTGCGCAGCCGTATAACAGAGAGTGCGCCATATTATTTCCGTCGCCGATATAGGCAAGCTTAAGCCCCTCAAGCCTTCCCTTATGCTCGTACACGGTCATAAGGTCTGCCATAACCTGACACGGGTGCAGAAGGTCGGTCAGCCCGTTGATAACGGGGACGCTTCCGTACTTTGCAAGGTCAAGCACGTCTTGGTGCGCGTATGTTCTTATCATAATACCGTCTACAAATCTGCTCATAACATTGGCGGTATCGTATATGCTCTCTCCTCTGCCCAGCTGAATATCGTGCGAGCTTAAGAATATCGGATATCCGCCCAGCTGATACATTCCCGTTTCAAATGAAATTCTTGTTCTGGTTGACGATTTTGTAAATATCATTCCCAAAACCTTTCCCTTAAGAATCGGGTGCGGAATCCCCATTTTTGTTTCCTTTTTCAGCCTAAAGCCCAAATCCATTAAATGCTTAAACTCGTCCGTGGTTATATCGTGAATACTTATAAAATGTTCAAGACTCATTTTAAACTTCCTTTCTTTTTTCTTTTTTGTATTGTTAAGCCGTTTGTAAATATCTGAAAAGACATATTTCAAGCGACATTTACTTTTTAATATGTGATGATTTTTTCTCTGCTTTTTAAATCCCTCCACCGCTAACGCGGTCCCCGTCTCCGCTGTCCGCTTCGGTCGGCGATTATATCCCTCCACCGCTGACGCGGTCCCCCTCCCTTTAGGCAAGGGAGGCATTGCCACCGGCAACCATCGCCCCTTTAGGCAAGGGAGGCGGAATGTGAGCGGAGAGTTCCGAAAATTATAATTATAAATTTAGGCTTTCGACTTGAACCGATTAATTTGTTATGCTATAATAATATGAAGCGTTTTATTATATTAAGGAGAGCACTGCTTATGAAAGCTGTTAAAATAAAGGATATTATTATAGGAAACGGCTCAAAAATCGCCGTTCAGTCTATGCTTAACGTACCGACAATCGATACGGACGCCGCTGTTTCTCAGATTATGCGGCTTGCCAATGCCGGCTGTGATATTGTTCGGCTTGCCGTACCCGACAACGACTCTGCCGAGGCGATGAAAACCATTGTCAAAAAATCGCCCCTGCCCGTTGTTGCCGATATTCACTTTGACTATCGGCTTGCGCTGAAATGCATAGAATACGGAGTTGACAAAATACGCATCAATCCCGGGAACTTAGGCGGAGAGGATCGCGCCGCCGCGGTTGCTAAGGCGGCGAAGGCGGCGGGGATTCCCATCCGCATCGGCGTCAACGGCGGCTCGCTTGAGCGCGGCCTGCTTGAAAAGTGCGGCGGCGACCTTGCGCGCGCAATGGTTGAAAGCGCGCGCGGACACATTGAAATTTTAAACCGCTGTGATTTTGACGACATCGTTTTGTCTATGAAGTCTTCGGATGTTAAGACGACCATTGCCGCTTATCGGCTTGCCGCGGCGGAATTTGACTATCCTCTTCACCTCGGCGTGACCGAAGCGGGGACAACGGAGGAGGGGATTGTTAAATCCGCTGTAGGAATCGGTTCTCTTCTCGCCGACGGAATAGGCGACACCATTCGCGTTTCGCTGACCGATGACCCCGTTGAAGAGGTCAAAGCAGCCATACTTATTCTTAAATCGCTTGACCTTTACGGCGACTGCGTCAACGTTGTTTCGTGTCCCACCTGCGGACGGACAAAAATCGATATGATTCCCATTGCAAATGCCATAACCGCCGCGACCGCCAATATGCATAAAAAGCTTAAAATCGCCGTTATGGGCTGTGTTGTGAACGGCCCCGGAGAGGCAGCGGACGCAGATATAGGAATAGCCGGCGGTGACGGCTGCGCCGTTCTGTTTAAAAAAGGGAATATTGTGAAAAAAATCCGCGAGGACGAAATTATTGACACGCTTTTGAAAGAAATTGAAAGTTGAAAGGACAATACATATGAAAAACGGAATTTTAGACCTGTTTGACAAGCTGACAATTAAAGAAAGCCTTGCCGTTTTACTTGAACAGACCGAGATTAAGACCTGTCATTTGGACATAAACGCAAACACTGTTGAAATTGTGCTTGCGTGCGGCTCTCCCTTCTCGCGCGATTTGCTTTACTCTTACGCCGAGGCGATTAAAGCCGCTTATCACTTAAACGATATAAAAATCTCGTTTTATTCGCCCGGGTTTACCCCCGACGCGAAGTATATAGGCGGACTTATATCCGGCTTTGTCAGAAAGCACGGCGGCTGTCGACCCTTTCTGTCGCACGCCGAAGCGTCTGTTGACGGAAATTCCGTCACCGTTTCCAACATAATCGGCGGCGAAACTCTGCTTAATCAAAATCATTTTAAAGAATTTTTGTGCGGCGCTCTGTTCGGCGAATTATGCCGCGAATTTGAAGTAAATCTTGAATTTAAGGAATTTAACGAGGCGGAGTATCTTGAAAGGCGCGAAAAGGAACAGCAGAAAATCTCTGCCGCAGAGGCGGCGAAGGCGCCCGTCTCCGCTCCGACCTCACCCGCTTATACTTCGGGGCTTTTATACGGCAGACCCATTCCCGGGCCGCCCGTCCCCATTTCGTCTATGGAGCTTTCGCCCGACGGGAGTTCGCCGCAGACATATATTATCGCGGGGGAGGTTTTGACCTATGATGTCCGCGAGATAAAGGGAAATCCCAAATTCGGCAGCGGTACGAGAAGTTCAATCACCTTCGCCCTCGGCGATGACGACTGGGCTTGCTCTTGCAACCTTTTTGCCGACAGCGACCGCTTAAACAAAGTTCTTGCCTCTGTCGGAACGGGCAAGCGCGTTAAAGTCTCGGGCACTTATGAGGCAGACAAATATGCGCGCAAAGCTATCGTTAAGGTTCGGTCTGTCGAGCTTTTGGAGGCGCCGCCCATTCGTATGGACAACAGCGATGAAAAACGCGTCGAACTTCATCTTCACACCAAGATGAGCGCTATGGACGCGGTGACCTCGGCAAGCGACCTTGTAAAACGTGCCGCCAAGTGGGGACACAAAGCCATTGCCATAACCGACCACGGTGTGGCTCAGGCATTTCCCAATGCGCACAACGCGGCTAAGGCTCTTTCTAAGTCCGGCACGGATATAAAAGTTATCTACGGAATAGAAGGGTATCTTATAAACGACACGCGCCTTAATCCCTGCACCGCCGACCTTTGCCTCTCGGGCAGCTATGTTGTCTTTGACATCGAAACAACCGGACTTTCGCCCAAGGAATGCCGCATTACCGAAATCGGCGCAATAAAAATCGAAAACGGTGAATTTACCGATAAATTCTCGCAGCTGATAAACCCCGAGATTCCCATTCCGCCGAATATAACCGAGCTTACGGGAATCTCAGACGAAATGGTTTCGGACAAGCCGAAAATCGATGAAGTCTTGCCGAAATTTCTCGAATTTTGCAAGGGCTGTGCGGTTGTTGCGCACAACGCCTCATTCGACTGCGGATTTATCAGATATAACGCGACCGAGCTTGGCCTTGAGTTCCACAACAAGGCTATCGATACTCTTCGCATCTCGCGCGAGCTTTATCCGAACGAGCGTAAACATTCGCTTGACACCGTGTGCAGACGTCTGGGCGTGAGCCTTGAAAATCACCACCGCGCCGTTGATGACGCGACTGCGACCGCCGAAGTCTTTCTTAAATTTATGGATGCGGCGTGCAAGAACCGCGCCGAAAACAGCGAAATCAACATTTCGACCAGACCCGAGCTTCTTAAAAGCCAAAAGTATCACATAATTCTTTTGGCAAAGAACTATGTCGGTCTTAAAAACCTGTACAAGCTTATATCCAAGTCTAATCTTGAATATTTTTATAAAAAACCGATTATGCCCAAAAGCGTGATAGAACAGTTCCGCGACGGAATCATCATTGGCTCTGCCTGCGAGGCGGGAGAGCTGTACCGTGCCATTCTTGACAAAAAAAGCAACGAAGAGCTTTTGGACATTGCCTCTTTTTACGATTATCTTGAGATTCAGCCGCTTGGCAACAACGCTTTTATGCTTCGCAACGGAACGGTTGCCTCAAAGTCTGAGCTTCAGGATATTAACCGAAAGATTATCGGCCTTGGTGACAAGCTGAATCTGCCGACCGTTGCGACCTGCGACGTTCATTTTATGGATCCCGAGGACGCAATGTACCGCCGTGTCTTGCTTGGCGCACAGGGATTTTCGGACGCGGACGAGCAGGCTCCGCTTTATCTGCGCACAACCGAAGAGATGCTTGAAGAATTTTCATATCTCGGCGACCGCGCAAAGGAGGTTGTTATAACAAACACCAACAAGATTGCCGATATGTGCGAAAAAATTCAGCCCGTTAAAGACGGCTCTTATCCGCCGTCAATTGAAAACTGCGAACAGGACCTTGTTGATATGTGCCACGCAAAGGCACATCGTATCTACGGAGATGTTCTGCCCAAAATCGTTCAGGAGCGTATGGACAAAGAGCTTGACTGTATCGTAAAATACGGATATTCGGTTATGTATATGATTGCTCATAAGCTGGTTAAAAAGTCGAACGATGCAGGATACCTTGTCGGCTCGCGCGGAAGCGTCGGCTCTTCGTTTGCGGCGTTTCTGTCCGACATCACCGAGGTAAACGCGCTTTGTCCGCATTACGTCTGCCCCAACTGCAAAAACAGCGAGTGGTTTGAAAACGGCGAATATCCGACGGGTATCGATATGCCCGACAAGAACTGCCCCGTCTGCGGAACGAAATACAAAAAAGACGGACTGATGATACCGTTTGAAACCTTTCTTGGATTTAAGGGCGATAAGGTTCCTGATATTGACCTTAACTTTTCGGGCGAATATCAGGCGACCGCTCATAAATATGTAGGAGAGCTCTTCGGCGACAAGTACGTTTTTAAAGCGGGAACAATCGGCACAATCGCCGAAAAGACCGCCATCGGCTTTGCAAAAAAATACTATGAGGAAAAGGGAATCGACGCCCCCGAGGAAGAGCTTATCCGAATCTCACGCGGGATGGTTGACGTAAAGCGCACAACGGGTCAGCACCCCGGCGGAATTATCGTATGCCCGAAAACAATGGACATTCACGATTTCTGCCCGATTCAGCACCCTGCCGACAAAAAGGATTCGGACATTATTACCACGCATTTTGACTTTCACTCGATACACGATAACCTGCTTAAGCTGGACATTCTCGGTCACGATGACCCTTCGACGATTCGTATGCTTGAGGATATGACGGGACTTAACGCCTCCGAGCTTCCGCTTGCCGATCCTAAGGTTATGAGCCTTTTCTCGGGGACGGAGGCTCTGGGCGTCACACCCGAGCAGATAGGAAGCAAGGTCGGAACCTTCGGTGTCCCTGAGTTCGGAACCTCTTTTGTCCGCGGTATGCTTGTGGACACAAAGCCCTCGACCTTTGTCGAGCTGCTTATTATCTCGGGTCTTTCGCACGGAACCGATGTATGGCTTAACAACGCCCAGGACTTGGTTCGCACCGGTACGGCTTCTCTTGCCGAGGTTATCGGTCTGCGTGACGATATTATGGTATATCTGATTCAGCACGGGCTTGAGCCGGGAACCGCCTTTAAGATTATGGAGTTTGTCAGAAAGGGCCGCGCCGCAAAAGAGGGTATGCCCGAGGATTTTGAAAACGCTATGCTTGAAAACAACGTTCCCGACTGGTATATCGAATCGTGTAAAAAAATTAAGTATATGTTCCCCAAGGCACACGCGGCGGCGTACGTAATGATGGCGCTTCGCATCGCATATTTTAAGGTTTACTATCCCGTGGAATTTTATTGCGCCTATTTCTCTGTCCGTGCCGACCTTTTTGACGCGGCGATAATGACGCACGGCGCAGCTAAGGTTAAGGCGGAGATGCATCGCCTTAACCTTAAGGGAACATCTATTACCGCGAACGAAAAGTCTCTTTATACCATTCTTGAAATCTGCCTTGAAATGTACGAAAGAGGCATTGACTTTCTGCCGGTTGACCTTTATCAATCGCACGCGCGCAAGTTTAAAAAGGTCGGAAACTCGATACTTCCGCCGCTTAACGCCTTTGCGGGCGTGGGCGAGGCAGCCGCAGAATCAATTATGGAAGCCGCAAAAGACGGCAAGTTCCTGTCGCAGGAGGACCTTAAAAGCCGCGCCGGAATAACCAAAGCCGTTATGGAGGTTTTGAACGAAAACGGCGTTCTTCGCGGACTTTCGGAGACAAGCCAGATTAACTTTATGGATATGCTTAACATTTAAAACATACATTATTTTACAAAAGGAGACATAATTTTATGAATATAACAGAACAACTTGCCGCCGAGCTGAATATCGAAATATGGCAGGCAGAAAAGGCTGTCGCCCTTCTTGACGGCGGAAACACAGTTCCATTTATTTCCAGATACCGAAAAGAAGAGACGGGCGGGCTGAATGACGAGGTTCTGCGCACGCTTGAGGAACGCCTTGCGTACCTCAGAAATATAGAAGAGCGCAAAGCGGATGTAAAACGGATAATAGAAGAGCAGGGGAAGCTCACCGAAGAGCTTTCCGCCGCGATTGACGCCTGTACAAAACTGACTGAGGTTGAAGATATCTACAGACCCTTCAGACCGAAGCGCAAAACCCGCGCAACCGTTGCAAAAGCCAAAGGGCTTGAACCTCTGGCAGAACGGATACTCTCTCAAAGTCCTGCGGACACTGATATTGCGGCAATTGCGTCAGAATTTGTCGATGCGGATAAAGAAGTTCTTTCTGCCGAAGATGCAATAAGCGGCGCAATGGATATAATAGCAGAAGCTGTTTCGGACAACGCAGACTACAGGAAAAAGGTTCGCGAAATTACCTTCAACTCCGGAATAATAAAAACCACGGCTGCCAAAGAAGAGGACAGCGTGTACCGAATGTATTACGACTTTTCGGAGGCTTGCAAAACCCTTGCGTCTCACCGGATTTTGGCTATAGACCGCGGTGAAAAAGAGGGATTTTTATCGGTTTCTCTCGAATGTGACAGCGATAAAATTATTTCATATTTAAAGCGAAAGGAAGTTTCAAAAAAAGAGACGGCTGCATCTGTATATGTGGAAGAAGCAGTCTGCGACGCATATGCCCGGCTTATTTCGCCCTCAATCGAGCGCGAGATAAGAAACGAACTTACCGAAGCCGCCCAAGAGCAGGCGATGAGCGTCTTTAAGGTCAACCTTAAAAACCTTCTTATGCAGCCGCCAATTCAGAATAAAGTTGTTATAGGTCTTGACCCCGGCTACCGTACGGGCTGCAAGGTTGCCGTGGTTGACGGAACAGGCAAGGTTCTGGACACGGGAGTAATATTTGTAACGCATTCTCAAAATCAAAAAGACTCTGCCGCAAAGTATATTAAAGAGCTTATTTCAAGATACAATGTTGATTTAATATCAATCGGAAACGGCACCGCTTCAAAAGAAACAGAGATGTTTGCCGCGGAAGTTCTTCACTCTGTACCGAATTGCAAAACAAAGTATATTATAACAAATGAAGCGGGTGCCTCTGTATACTCTGCCTCAAAGCTCGGCGCGGAAGAGTTTCCCGACTTTGACGTAACAAAACGCTCTGCCATATCGATTGCACGCAGAGTTCAGGACCCGCTGGCAGAGCTTGTTAAAATCGAACCCAAGGCAATAGGTGTAGGTCAGTATCAGCACGATATGAACCAGAAAAGGCTCAGCGAGATTCTGGGTGGAGTGGTAGAAGATGTTGTAAACAGCGTCGGTGCTGACTTAAACACCGCCTCGGCACCGCTGCTTTCTCATATTTCCGGGATATCATCGGCTGTTGCAAAAAATATAGTCACCTACAGGGAAGAAGAGGGAGCTTTTACCTCACGCACACAGCTGAAAAAGGTTCCCAAACTCGGTCCCAAGGCATTTGAACAATGTGCGGGATTTTTACGCATAAAGAACGCGAAGAACCCGCTTGACAACACTTCGGTTCACCCCGAAAGCTACGGCGCAGCCAAAATTATTCTTGAAAAGTGCGGATTCAGCGCCGCAGATATTAACTTAAACAAGCTTGGCGAGCTGCCCTCAAAGGTTAAGAAGTACGGCAAGGAAAAGCTTGCCGCCGAAGCGAAAATAGGCGTTCTTACCCTTACGGATATAGTAAACGAGCTTGTCAAGCCCGGGCGTGACCCGCGCGAGAATATCGAACAGCCCGTTCTTCGCAGTGATGTAATGAGCATTGAGGATTTAAAAGAGGGAATGACCCTGACCGGAACCGTAAGAAATGTAATTGACTTCGGGGCGTTTGTCGATATAGGCGTTCATCAGGACGGATTGGTTCATATTTCTCAGCTTTCGGACAAATATGTTAAGCACCCTACGGACGTTGTAGCGATAGGTGATATCGTAAAGGTTAAAATTTTAGAGGTTGACCCCGCAAAGAAACGAATAAGTCTGACAATGAAAGACGTATAATGTTTCATATGAAACATTTTGACACATCTTTAACTTTAAGTTTCACGTGAAACATAATATTTTTTTAAAATACAAGGTCTAAAGCCTTGTATTTTTATTTATATTGTGATATTATATATAGGACAATAAAACAAGAAGAATCGAGGTGTACTATGGGCAAGGTAATAGCAATCGCAAATCAAAAAGGCGGAGTAGGTAAAACCACCACCGCTGTCAATTTAAGTGCCTTTTTGGGTGACAAGAAGAAAAATGTTCTTGTTATAGACGCTGACCCTCAGGGAAACACGACAAGCGGCCTTGGTATATCGGCAAGTGACAATGACCTTTCCACCTATGATTGCCTGACAGGTGATACACCGATAAGCGACGCGATAATCAAAACCGATTATGCCAACCTTTCTGTTTGCCCGGGAACAATTTCTCTTGCAGGGGCAGAAGTTGAATTGGTCGGCTTACCTCACAGAGAGTTCAGACTTAAAGAGAAGATTAACGCAGTACGCGACAGCTTTGATTATATAATTATAGACTGTCCGCCGTCTCTCGGTCTTATAACCTTAAATTCGCTGTGTGCCGCAGACAGCGTTCTTATCCCCATACAATGTGAGTATTATGCGCTTGAGGGGTTAAGCCAGCTGACAAAAACCATTAAAAATGTTAAGCAGACCTTTAAGACAAGCCTTAAAATAGAGGGAATACTTTTAACAATGTACGACGGCAGAACAAAGCTTTCGGGTCAGGTAGAGGAAGAGGTCCGCAAATACTTCGGTGCGGCGGTTTATAAAACGGTTATACCGCGAAACGTTCGGCTTTCGGAGGCACCGAGTTACGGTCAGCCCGTTATAGCATTTGACAAAAACTCTAAAGGTGCAAAGTGTTATAAAAAGCTTGCGGCAGAGGTTATAAACAGAAATAAACCTTAAATATCCGTTTTATTAAATAATATTAAGAAAGGAATGTTTGTATGGCAGGACACACAAAAAAATCGTTGGGCAAGGGTCTTGACTCTCTGTTTGAATCGGACAATATTCTTGACGAAATAAATTCTACCGATGACAGCGGCGAAAACATAAAGATAATTTCGCTTGCGGATATCGAACCGAATAAAAATCAGCCCAGAAAAAGCTTTGACCGCGACAAGCTTGAAGCCCTTGCGGATTCTATATCCGAGCACGGCTTGGTCTCGCCGATTCTTGTAACCCCCACAAAAAACGGCACTTACAAAATCGTTGCCGGAGAACGGCGCTGGAGAGCGTCAAAGCTTGCAGGTCTGCGTGAAATTCCGTGTCTGATAAAAGACTTTGATGATCAAAAGGTGTCGGAATTGGCTCTCGTTGAAAATCTTCAGAGAGATGATTTAAACCCCGTTGAAGAGGCGGAGGGATACCGTTATCTTTTGGAAACATTCTCTCTCACTCAGGACGAAATTGCAAAAAAAGTGGGGAAAAGCCGAAGCGCGGTTGCAAATTCCCTCAGATTAAATAATTTGTGTGACGAAGTGAAAGAGCTTCTTCGCGATAACAAGCTCACGCAGGGTCACGCCAGGGCTTTGCTTACCCTTGACAAAGACTTGCAGATTGAGTACGCGGAAAAAATAATCAGCGAGGATTTAAATGTTCGTCAGGCAGAGGCTTTGGCTCAAAAGTCGCAAGTCAAAAAAAATGCTTCTAAGCCAAAATCAATAAATCCTATGACACAAAAGTATTATAAGGATTTGGAAGGTTCATTGTCCTCAAGATTCGGTACAAAAGTTAAAATAAGCGAAGGTTCAAAAAAAGGAAAGATCGAGATTGAATATTACAGCAAGGACGATTTGGAGAGAATTTTATTTGAATTAAAAAGATAATTTTATATTTCGACATAATTCGACAGTTTAAATTTAAGCTGTAATCAATTTTATCGGCGTTGTTAATGATATAACATCAAAACAACGTAAAAGCGATTTCAGATACCTTTTTGGCTCTCTGAGGCGCATTTAATCATTTTATGCAAAGAGGTGATATTATTTTGGAAGAAAAGAAGAAAAAATCGGGTAAGCTTGCTACCTATGCAATAATTATGCTGCTTACCGCCATCATAGTAATTATAATAGCCGCGATGGCGGATAACCGCGAAGAAAGCTTTCAGAATCAAATCGAAGAAACGACTCAGGCAAACACCACCATTCAGGAAGAGGTTGTACGCCTGAAAAACGAAAACTACGATTTAAAAAATCAGCTTGAAAAGCTTCAACAGGAAAAGGACAAGCTTTCGGCTTCCGACAGCTTGTGCACAAAGCTTTCGGATATTTGCAAGCTGTATCTGGCAGGCAACACGGACGAGGCAAAAAATGAATTTGCAAGTATCGATGAAGCATCTGTCCCCGATAATCTGAAGGATTTATATTCATCGGTCAAGTCTCTTACAGATACTTCGGCAGCCGATTCACAAACCGACAAAAAATAAGCCTATTTATATCAAAGAAAGGATGAAATAAAAATGATAGACATTAAATTAATAAGAACCGAACCCGAAAAGGTAAAAGCCGCACTTTCGCGCAGAAAAGAAAACGTAGATATCGACGGTCTTATCGCTCTCGATAAAGAAAGAAGACAGCTTACATTTGAGGTTGAACAGAAGAAGTCAGAGCAAAACGCTGTTTCAAAGAAGATTCCCGCAATGAAGAAGGCGGGGGAAGATACAACAGCCGTTTTTGAAGAAATGAAGCAGCTTTCGGCTTCCATTAAAGAAAACGACGACAAAATCCGCGAGCTGGACGAAAAAATTTCGGCTGTTATGTATTCTATTCCGAACATTCCGAACCCGACGGTACCCGACGGAGATACCGACGCCGACAATGTTGAGGTGCGTAAGTTTATGGAGCCCACAAAGTTCGACTTTGAGCCCAAGGCTCACTGGGATTTGGGCGCCGACCTCGGGATTCTTGACCCCGAAACCGCCGCAAAGATAACGGGCGCACGTTTTACTGTATATAAAGACGCGGGCGCACGCCTCGAACGCGCAATAACCAACTTTTATCTTGACACTCATACAAAAAGAAACGGATATAAAGAAATCTTCCCTCCGTTTATGGTTCACAGAAACAGTATGATAGGCACGGGACAGCTTCCTAAATTTGAAGAGGACGCATTTAAAGTTGCAAATACCGACTACTTCCTTGTTCCGACGGCAGAAGTTCCCGTTACCAATATGCACAGAGACCAGATTTTGGACGGAAATAAGCTTCCGCTTAAATATTGTGCATACACGGCTTGCTTCCGTGCAGAGGCGGGTTCTGCGGGACGCGACACAAGAGGTCTTATCCGCCAGCATCAGTTTAACAAGGTAGAGCTTGTTAAATTCACCAAGCCCGAGGATTCATATGCAGAGCTTGAAAAGCTTGTAAATGACGCAGAATCCGTTCTTCAGCTTCTTAAGCTTCCTTATCACGTTGTTAAAATCTGCATCGGCGATTTGGGATTTACAGCGGCTATGAAATATGATATCGAGGTATGGATGCCAAGCTACGGCAGATATGTTGAAATCTCTTCCTGCAGCAACTTTGAAGACTTTCAGGCTCGCCGTGCAAACATCAAGTATAAAAATTCCCCCAAGGACAAGGCTCAGCTTGTTCATACACTCAACGGCTCGGGCGTGGCAATAGGAAGAACAACCGCCGCAATAATGGAAAATTATCAGAACGCGGACGGCTCTATAACCGTTCCCGAAGTTTTGCGTCCTTATATGGGCGGTCTTGAAGTGATTAAGCCCGAGTAATTTAAATATGAAAATATGCGTTAAAAACATTACCAAATTGTACAAGCCTCAATGCAGCGGCATCAGAGGCTTGTTTGGTATGAAGAAAAGTTTTACCGCGCTTGACAATGTTTCCTTTGAAATAAATTCGGGCGAAAGCGTCGGCATAATAGGAAAGAACGGTTCGGGAAAATCCACTCTTTTAAAAATTCTCTGTTCGGTAACCTCCCCGACCGACGGCGAGATAATAACAAACGGAAGAATCTCGGCTCTGCTTGAACTCGGCACGGGGTTTAACCCGGAATATACGGGAATCTCAAACATATACTTAAATGGGACGGTTATGGGACTTAAAAAGTCCGAAATAAAAAAACTTGTCCCGAAAATCGCGGATTTTGCTGATATAGGCGACTATATCCGCCGCCCCGTTAAAACATATTCGGACGGTATGTTTATGAGGCTTGCGTTTGCGTGCGCTGTCTCGGTTACCCCTGATATTCTGATAATTGACGAGGCGTTTTCGGTCGGTGACTTTGCCTTTCGTCAAAAATGCTTTAAAAAGCTTGAGGAGATGAAAAACCGCGGAACAACAATAATTCTCGTCAGTCACGATATTGACACTCTGCGCCGATTCTGCGACCGAGCCATATGGCTCGATAAGGGAGCTGTGCGTATGGACGGTTCAATTTCAGAGGTCAGCGCCGCATATATGGAATCCGTTACCGGTAACGCAAAAACCGCTGCAGACTGCCACCCCAAGGCATCTTTTAATAATATTAAGTTTATAAACAGATTCGGTTCAGCCAAAGGCTCTGTTTCCTCGCTTGAAGTTTCCGAAACACAGATAACCGACAGCGAGCAAATTATCAATATTTATATAAACATTCCTGCCGGAGCGGATTTAAAGAATCTTGCCTTATCCATCTCTTTTAAAGATATATCGGGGCTTGATTTAACTGTTGTTTCAACAGCCGATACAAATATTCGCTTTAAAAAGCACGGAAAAGCAAAGGTTACTTTAAGATACAGATGCAGGCTGTGCCCGGGGAGATATTCTTTAAATACGGCGCTTGAAGACAGAGCCGAAAGACCCATAAAATACTATGATTATATAGAGGGTGCAGCCGTAATTAACGTTATTTCGCCCAATGAATACTTCGGTCTCTTCCGCACCGATGCCGATTTTGAAATAAAGGAGCAATAAACTTGAATTTATCCGAGCCAAACATAACCTTAAAAAATATTTCCGAAGTAAAAGACGGCGGACTTAAAATCTCTCTTTTAAAGCTTTTAAACGAGGTTTTTAACAAAGATAAAAGCGATGTTCGCCTTAAACGTACTTCAAACAAAATCAACTCGAATTATTCAAAGCTTCTCTCGGTGATAATATGCACATTAAATATCGGCACATCTTTTTTAAAAGCGGCAGAATCTGTTTTAGACCAGGAATTTCCCGCGGATAAATATGAAATAATTGTTGTAAACAATTCCGATACACCGATTGATACAGACAAACTTCCGCACAAAATAAAAGTGGTAAACGAACCTTCAAAGGGTCTTTCAAAGGCAAGGAATGCAGGTGCGGCGCGCGCCGCCGGTGAGTATCTTTTATATATCGATGACGATGCCGTTGCAAATGAAAATCTTCTTTTTAATATGTTTAACGCCTTTGAAGACCATAAAAATTATGCAATTATAGGCGGTCAGATTTTTTTAAGGCTCCCCGAGCCAACCCCCGCCGTCTTTCTGAAGGGCAAAGAAGCATTGTGGAGCGGATATACGGTCCCATATAAAAAGTTTAAAGAAGTCTGTGAGCAATACGAATTTCCGTACGGAGCATGCTTCGGCATACGCCACTCTGTTCTTGACAGCTTTGGCGGCTTTCCCGAGGATTACGGCAGATGCGGCAAAGACTATGCCGGAGGCGAGGAAACAGCCCTTTGCTTTATGGCTAAAAACAGCCGCCTGAAAATAGGCATAGAACCAAACGCGTCCGTCTGCCATAATGTCGCCGCCGAAAGATTTACCAAAAAACACATTCAAATGACAATCCGTGCGGGAATCCTCACCACATACCGTCTTTATCTTGACGGCTACTCAAAAAACGGATGGACAAAAAGCTATATCGATGAAAGAATAAAAATAATTTCGTCAGAGCTTAAAAATATCGGACAGGACAGTTCTTCGCTTTTATACTTTTACAAAAAATGCGAGCTTGACTCTTTTTGCGAATTAAGAAATTCAGTTAACTGACGGGGGCATTGTATATGTCATTTCTTTTTAACAAAAATAAGACCTTTAAAAAATTCAAATCCGAGATTTCAAAGCACTATCCGCTTTTCAGCGCGGATATAAAATGCAATTCCGTACAGGGAATGGTATCGGTTGTACTTCCCGTCTTCAACTGCGAAAAATATCTCGGCGAAGCGGCAGATTCCGTCCTGTCACAAACGTACCCCAATATCGAACTTATAATAGTTGACGACGGCTCTTCCGACCGCTCGGGCGAGATTGCGGACTCTTATTTAAAAAAGGATTCACGGGTTAAAGTCATTCATCAAAAAAATATGAAGCTCCCCGCGGCTCTCAACAACGGTTTTAAAATAGCGTCGGGCGAGTATTATACCTGGACAAGTGCGGATAATATTATGCTTCCCGATTGTCTTGAGATTCTTGCGGCAGAGCTTGAGCGCGACAGAACCTGTGATATGGTCTTCGGAAATATGCGTCTTATAGACGAAAACGGCGAGATTCTCCGCGGAAAAGGGTGGTACGAGTTTCCGCCTCTCAGCGGAAACGTTATTCTTCCCGATTCCGTTGATAATCTTAATGTAGTCGCAAATAATACAATAGGTGCGGCATTTTTGTACCGTGCAGGTATAAATTCTATTCTTCAGCCCTATAATGAAGACCTTTTTACACTTGAAGATTACGATTATTTTATGCGGATAAACAATCTTTTCTGCATAAAACATATTTTATATAAAAAACCTGTTTACGAATATCGTATGCACCCCGATTCTTTAACCTCCCGCGATGAAGAAATGGGCATAACCTCATCGCGCCCCAAGCTGATGGAATTTGACAAATTCCGACGCGAATTTTACCTAAAAAAAACGCATTTTTATATTGACTGCGACAAATCAAAAAACGATATACCATTGTCGCCAAGCACAGTATCATCGCTTAAAAACGCAAATAAGCTTGCTGAATACACACCGAAAAACATCGGCTACATAAATATAGAAAACTCTGTCCGCACGTGGGATGTCCCCGACGGCGTTCCGAAAATCCTTGTTGTAAGAGACCCCGTGCCCGACATCTGCGACTATGATGTTGTAATATGCAAAAATTCGGCTTCATTTAACACCTCTGACCGCCGCATCTGCATCAGCGGTCAAAGCGAGCTTTCGTCGTTTATAGCTTTATACACAAAAGAATATCTTGCATTTAATTATTATAAAAACAGCAGTTTATGATTACGCTTGAAAGCGGAGTATATTATACCAAAAATCTACTTGATGTATTTAGTTTGGATACAGAATGTATACAAGATGTATACAATTTGGATACACAGGTTAGGTTAGGATAGGATAGGATAGGTTAGGTTAGGTTAGGATAGGTTAGAGAGTACGCATACGGAAATTCCTCTTGAAAATAACGAGAGTAACTTGTGTAAAACACAACAGCTTATTAAATACAAAAAAGCCCGTAAAAACGGGCTTTTAATGGAGCTGCTGATGCGACTTGAACGCACGACCTGCTCATTACGAGTGAGCTGCTCTACCAACTGAGCCACAGCAGCGCAATTTATACTGCGCTTTATAATATACCATAAAAAAGCATCCTTGTCAAGCCTAATATACGCTTAAACTCATAATTCTTATCGCCCTTAAAAATCCTATCATTCCCCAATATATCAAAAGGGTTCGCGGTACAAACAATGTGCTTTCAAAAAAAGATGATACCGACAATCCTATAAGCATAGCAAGACCTGCCGCAAAGAACCTTTTATACTTTCTTTCGCCGACAAAAAGCATAGTAAGAGCCGAATGAGCGAGCCTTAAAATATAATAAAGAAAGCCGAACATAATAACCGCTCCGAATTCTATAATTATATTTTTGTAAACTGGGCTTATTTTAACATACGGAATCATTATATCGGGATTTAAGTCCTGAGACGTATTATTTACCGAATTATATATCGACATAAATTTACTGCTGTTGACCCCAAATCCGTAGTTCCACAGCTGCCTGAAGATTCCGGCTATATTGGTTATAATATTTCCGTACGAGGTAGACCTAACCCACGTCATTCTGAAGTTTTCTATAACCGAAGAAAGCCCGAAGGGCATTAAAACAAGAATAAACGGGGCAAGCTTGACATCTGTTGCAAGCAAAACCGAAAGCTCGATTATAAAGCCTATAAACGCCGCCTTTGATTGCGTCGCACTTATTACATTCCAGAACATAATAAATATAAAACCGAGGTACAAATATCTTCTTATCCCATTTTTAAATTCCATAGGATAAACAAACGCAAACGGAAAGAGCATTATTAAAATTCCGCCGAAGCTTACGCCGTCTCCGAACACAGCCGATGCCGCCGCCGCGCCGATACTGCTCTGCCAGAAGCCAATCGCGCACAAAACACCCGATACCAGAAATATCGTTAAATCTATTTTTTCCAAATCCTCTTTACTTCTGACCGAGAATGATATTAAAAAGAAAAAGTCAATGCTTAAAAGCAGGTATATCAGCGTGGTCACTGCCTTGTACGGAAAAGCAATCAAAAGCAGCGATATAAACATTATTATAATAAAATTCACCAGAGTAAAAACCGTTCCTATTCTGTTTATAAGATTATGCGACAAAAACAGCAATACAATAGCCATAAATAACGGAAGCCACACAAGATTGCTCCAGTAATTATTCGGAATAATTAAAATAAAGGCTAAAAATATACCTATAAATACACTGTTAAATTTAAAATTTGACCTTTCGAGTTTAAAAGACAACTTGCGGATTCTGTACGTCATACTCTTATAAAAATAACTCTTGTACCATATTTCCGAGATATACTCCATATCAAAAAAAAGCCTGAATATTTTAGAATTCATAACATTTTCGGTAAACCACACGCACATCTTCCAAAACAGGCTCTCAAAGAATATATTTTTTATTTCCGTTACATATCTTTTATTTATTGTTTCAATTAAATAAGCAAAATAGCTTTCAAGATAAATTTCTTTTATCTTTTTCATATTTTTCACCGCTATTTCTTTTCAAAGTATTCAATCTCTCCAAACTCTATTTCCGCCTTGGCATTTGTCCTGTCGATGATTTTTTTCGTAAACCTCTCTACGCTTTCCACCGGAACGTACACCGACTGTATAACACATTCGTCATATTTTATATCGCCCTCAAACGCCTCTTTAAACTCATTTATCTCATACTGAATCTTACCCGAAAGGTTATAATCGCACTTTATCTTAACCTTTCGGCAAAGAATCATATTGACGATTCCCGCCGCCTCAACTCCTGCCTTCGCCGCTTTTGAGTACGCGTGAACAAGCCCTCCCGTTCCGAGCAGTATTCCGCCGAAGTACCTCGTAACAACGACTATGATATCGGTAAGCTCCTCTTTTTTCAGTATTTCAAGCACGGGAACCCCCGCGGTTCCGCTCGGCTCTCCGTCATCGCTGTAACGCATAATATTGTTTTCGCGCAGTATATACGCATACACATTATGCCTTGCATCCCAATATTTTTGCTTTAGGGAATTTAAATATTCAATTGCTTCGGCTTCGCTTGAGACAGGTCTTACGTGCGCTATAAACTTTGACCTTTTTTCAACAATCTCGGCAATGCCGTAATCTTCTATTGTTTTGTACTGATTTTCTATCGGAATCATCCCTTACACTTTTATAGTTATAGGATATCATATAATATTTAAATTATCAAGCTAAATTTCAATTTATTTTGCCTATCTATTGACAAAAAAATCATAATAAACTAAAATAATTAATATAATAGATTATATTGCATAAATTAAAAATATCTTTTTGAAAGGGTTGTTTTATATTATGAAGGTCTTACTTATAAACGGAAGTCCGCGCGGAGAAAAATGCACATATACCGCTCTTAAAATAATAGGTGACGAGCTTAATAAAAACGGTGTCGACTATGAAATATTTAACATCGGAAGCAAGCCGATACAAGGCTGCATAGGCTGCGGAGGGTGCTCTTCAAACAACGGTCACTGTGTATTTGACAGCGACCCCGTTAATGTCTGCATAGATAAAATGTCAAAGTGCGACGGAATAATCATAGGCTCTCCCGTGCATTATGCCGCTGCAAGCGGAGCAATAACCTCTTTTATGGACAGATTAAGCTATGCCGGCGGAAGCAAGCTTTCCTTTAAGCCCGGCGCCGCAATAGTCAGCTGCCGCCGCGGAGGAGCAAGCGCCGCTTATGACCAGCTTAACAAATACTTCGGTATACTGAATATGCCCATTGTATCATCAAATTATTGGAATATGGTTCACGGAAACACCCCGGAAGAGGTTTTAGAGGATGAAGAAGGGGTTCAGACAATGCGCGTCTTAGGCAGAAATATGGCGTGGATACTTAAATCAATCGATACAGCAAAGAAAAACGGAGTCTGTCCTCCCGAGGCGGAAGCCAAGATTAAAACAAATTATATAAGATAAACGCGAGGCATATAAAGTATGAACAAAATCAACTATCAGAAAAAGCTTGATAAAATTATTTTAAATATAACCAAATCGGGCGCTCTGCCGCGTCTTATGCTGCATAGCTGCTGCGCACCCTGCAGCAGCTATGTTATAGAGTATTTAAACCCTTATTTTAATATAACGGTTTTATACTATAACCCCAATATTTCACCCGTTGAGGAATACGAAAAACGCAAGGCAGAGCAAATCAGATTTATAAAAGAATTTGATTCTGTTAACCCCGTTCATATATGCGACTGTGACTATGACGGCAAAAAATACGAAGAAGCGATAAAAGGTCTTGAGAACGAACCCGAGGGCGGTCTGCGCTGCGTCAAATGTTTTTATCTGCGGCTTGAGGAGACGGCAAAAACAGCAAAAAAATTAAATTTTGATTATTTTTGTACCACATTAAGTATAAGCCCTTTAAAAAACGCAGAGCTTTTAAATAAAATCGGCAAAAGCTTGTCAGAAAAGTATGATATAAAATATCTTCCGTCGGATTTTAAAAAGCGCGAAGGCTATAAACGTTCCGTCGAGCTGTCGAAAAAATATAATCTTTACCGTCAAAACTTTTGCGGCTGTGTATATTCCGAAACATAAAATAAATATTATATTAAATTTACATTACATCTATTGATTTTAAGGCTGAAATTTGATATATTGTTACTTAGATAAAATTTACAAACTTTAAGGATGTAGCTGATGAATAACTCAAATTTAAAAACCGAAGAAGGCTTTTTAAAGCTTTTTTTGCTCGGACTTATAATTGGTATAGCCTCTATAACCCCCGGTCTAAGCGGAGGTGTTATAGCCGTATCCCTCGGTCTCTATTCCGTGGCGATAGATTCTGTTGTCAATATCAGAAGACAGTTTAAAAAAAGCTTTGCTTTTCTCTTTCCTTTATGTCTCGGTGCGGGAATAGGCGTAATTTCTTTCGGAATAATAATGAAGCCGCTGCTTGAGCATTACGAAACAGCCGTTATATACCTGTTTATGGGTCTTGTTCTGGGAAGCCTGCCTTCCTTTTTTAAAGAGGCGACATCGGGCGGCTTCAGAATAATATATATTCTTCCTATGCTTATTGCTTTTTGTGTAGGAATGCTTTTGTCCGGAACAATAAACTCATCAAGCACGTCAGATGAGATGTCATTGCTTACGCTTTTAATAAGCGGCGGAATCCTATCTGTCGGAATAATAATTCCGGGCATAAGCTCGTCATTTTTGCTGCTGCAGATGGGGGTTTACGATAAGCTTATAAACGCTTTTCTCTCTTTTGATATAAGAATAATTTTCTGGGTGGGAACAGGCTTTTTAATCGTATCTCTTCTTACGATAAAGCTTGTTCATACGGCTCTTAAAAAATTTCACGGGCAGACATATTTTGCGGCTTTCGGCTTTCTTGCGTCATCTATGATTTGCGTCTTTCCGGGAATACAAACGGGGCTTTCGCTTGTAATAAATCTGATTCTTTTTGCCGCAGGTACGGCATTTGCATACATTCTTATGAAGAAAACAACTTAAAAAAACCCCGCCAATAGGCGGGGTTTTAAGCGTTTCGATATGTCACTTATTTAAAATCTCTTCTGCCATTTCCGCAAGCTCATCGGACGAGAGCCTGCCGTCGATTTGAAGCAGCTGATACTGCATTCCGTCCTTTGTCCAGGTAACACTCTGCACATTTTGAATTTTGGTATCGGAAGAGCCGTAGCTGAAAATAAGCTCGCCGTCCGCCTCCGCTCTTTTATCATCATCGGTCATTTTATAATCGGCGGGAACAGTTTTATTTTTATATCTGTAAAAATAGATGTCGGTGCCTTTTACCGTCTTAATCACGCTTCCCTGCGGCTCTGTCTGAGAATTATACTTATCCTGTGCAAAAATTACCGTATCGCCGTCTTTTTCATAATCAAACGATACCGACTTGAATTTTTCGACCGCTTTGCCGCTTTCATCCGTAAGCTTGTTATTTACAATGTTGCCGTCTTTAAAAGTATAGCCGTTACCAAAGCTGTCGATTAAAACGGCTTCATATCCTATATCCTTTACGACCCTCTGCTCTGTCGGAAACGACTTATAATCGGGCGTTGATGATGACGAGCTGAACCATTCGGATACGATTCCGCTTGCGGCAAAAACCGATACTCCCAAAACAAGAGTTGCGGCAGCGGCAATAAGTGATATTTTCTTTTTTGACTTCATAATAACATTATTCCTTTCCGTGTATGCGGAATCAATTTTAGTGTTGACTTTTCTTTTAATGTTTTGAATATCAATATCAAGCGGATTACAAAAATCCATTTTCTCTTTATTAATATTCAATTCTTCAAACAAGTCTTTTTTCTTATTCATAACATTTCCTCCGCATCTGACAAAATTCTTTTTAATTTGTTTTTACCTCGCGAGAGCTTGGTTTTTACGGTAGACACATTAAGCCCGATTGCCTTTGAAATATCTTTGATTTTCTCATCATACTTATAATATCTCACAAATATTTCGTTATCAGGCTCTCCAAGGCTCATAACCGCGTCCCAAATAACGCTGTTTTTCAGCCCCGATTCAGCCGATGTTTTTTCGTCCGAAACTTCAATATCGTCAAGACAGGTACATTCTCTTTTCTTATTTAATCTTTTTAATGCAAAATTACGTGCCGCGGCGGCTATATACGATTTTACCGTGCCTTTTTTCAGGTCTATGTATTCTGCATTTTTCCAAAGCATAACAAACACATCCGATACTATCTCCTCAATATCCTCTTTTGCAAGCCTGTTTCCGACCATATTGTAAAGAACGGTGCTTAAATACGGTGTATAAACCTCTATTGCTTCATCTATTGAATTTCTTTCTCTCTTTTTCAGCCGCCCGAGCAGCCTTGCCTCATCCGCCATTTTAAACCTACTCTCTCTTCCGCAAAGTTAAAAGCTTTTAATCTTTACACCATTATATATCCTTAAAAATCAAAAAAAGTTTCACCCTGCATTAAAAAAATCCGCAAGACTTTTAATCTTTCGGATTTTTAAATTCGATATTTTAATTTTCTCTCCACAAATACTTGTCAAGATTGACTATTCCGTCATCAGATACCTCTATCCCGTCACCGCGAAGCATAATAATCTGCATATTCTCTCCGCCGAAGGCAAACGCCCTTGATACTCTTCCCTCTCGGTTAACCACACGATAGCAAGGTATGCTGTCGGGGTCGGGGTTTGAGTGCAGAGCATACCCCACAACACGCGCCCACCGCGGATTTCCAGCATACAGCGCTATCTGACCGTATGTGGCAACCCTTCCGCGGGGAATCCTTTTCACTTGTTCGTATATTCTTTCAAAAACCGTTTTATTACTCATTTTATTCACCCTTTTTTATTTTTTTAAATCGGGTACCGGCAGAGTAATCGTAACCCTTGTATACTTAGTGTACTCGCTCTCGATTTTTATATTACCGCCATAGCTCTCTATTATCTCTTTTGCAATCGAAAGTCCAAGTCCGGTTCCTCCCTTGTCGCGGCTTCTTGCCTCTTCCTCTACTCTGTAAAATCTCTCAAATAAATGCCCAAGTTTGCTTTCGGGTATTCCCCAACCTGTGTCTTCAACCTTTATATAGATATCATTCCTCAGTCTTCCCGCAAATATCCGAATTTTATCTCCCCTCGATGTATATTTTATCGAATTAGATATAATATTTTTAACAGCTCTCTCTATATCGCTTCTGCTTCCCTTAAATTCGGGAATCTCGGTCATACGCGTGTATTTTAAATCAAGCTCTTTCTTCTCGGCCTGAAGCTTAAATGTTTTGACAAGCGAATTTATCATATCGTCAATTGAAAAGTTCTCTTCTTTTCTGGGCATTGTTTTCATTTCATATCTGCTTATATCAAGAAGGTTTTGAACAAGCTCGGTCATTTTTCCCGCTTCCTGATATACTATATTCAAAAGATTTGCCGTCATCGCCTTGTCATCAAGATAGCTGTTTAAAACCGTTTCTGTATAAGAGCTTATGACGGTAATCGGAGTTTTAAGCTCGTGAGAAACATCAGCCACAAACTTTCTCATTGCCGACATAACGTTAAACTGCTCTGTTACATCCTCAAGCACACATACAACCCCCGCGTACCTCTCTGTGTCCATTTTGAAAGGAATAAACCAAACCTTTATATGCCCTCCGTCTTTTGTTATCTCTTTCTGAACGGACGCTGATTTTTCCAGATACGAAAATTCAGCCATTCTTACATCAATTCCGCTGTTTTTGAAAAGTTCGTCGAATTTTATCGGTTTTTCATCTTTAATTTTAAGTATTCGCTTTGCGGCAGAGTTTATTTGAATAACATTCTGGTTGTTGTCAAATGTAATAATTCCGTTATTTATATGCTCGATTATAAGCTCTATGCGATGCTTGTCAGAGTTCATACGCTGAATGCTTTCCGCCATTACATACCCCATATGATTAACCGACTCGACAAGCTTCGGAAAGTCGCTTTCTTTAACATCGCCGAAGGATTCGGACAATTCCCCTTTTTTAAAGCCCTCAGCCCTGTTTGTTATTTTTTTTATCGATTTATCCAATCTCTTTGTTATAAGAAAAGAAATAACAAAAGCGGTAAGTACGCAGAATAAAAGAAGCATAAAATAAAACTTTATGTTATAGAACATTCCGCCCCTCAAATCCGCCATATTATCGTTTACATACAGTATATAACCCGTGTTGTCTATAATAATTGGATAAGCCGCGTCCATCTTTCTTTTAAAAAGTCTGTATTTGTTGCCATCCTTGCCCGATGCGGCGGAAACTATATTTTCGCTTGACTCGATACTTTCACCGCTGAGAGAAGTGGGAACGGCTATCTTTAAATCGTCGCTTTTTATAATATAGACGCTTCTGTTTCGGTTTACCGAAAGCTGACCGTAATAAGTCTTTAAGATATTCTCTATCGCCTCAAAATTTATCTCATTGCTGTTTTGAAATTTGGAAACATAGTTAGAGTCTGTGATAAAATCACTTTCACTTACCTGTTTTACATTGTCGTCTAAAATTTTATAATAATATAAAGCTTCTCCCGCTGACAAAACGGCTGTTATAATAAAAAAGAGAATTAAAACAGATATCAGACTTACAGAGAAAAATTTAAAAAAAAGCTTTTTATTCAACGGTGCACCTTCTTAATAATTTATTACCGTAAATTATTATATCATAACTTGTTTTAAGAGTAAAGAAAATATTTATATATTATATAATATATTATTTGTTGCTGCT
>ERZ773108.920-NODE-920-length-31869-cov-25.551141_pt1 | contig 31869 bp, 33 predicted proteins | sample MGYA00580570_ERZ773108 | MGnify/ENA primary metagenome ERZ773108 (study PRJEB29015, sample SAMEA2737840) | human gut metagenome | biome: human gut; feature: human-associated habitat; material: faeces | place: China | collected 2012 ...
TGAACATATAACCTGCTCTTAGAAAGTAATCCTTCTTTATCTATCGATGCAACAGTCTTTTCTCCCGTTCCATGGTAAAGGAACTCTGGAGGAGTTTTCTTTTCAAGTTCAACATCAACAGGTATTGAATGTCCCTGGTTTGCTCTTATTAAGGTCTTATCTTCATTAAATGAATACCGCTGCTTGTTGTCGGTTCTTACAATTTCTTCTAGAATCTTCATATCAAATGTTCTTGTTTTGCTTATACCTGATATCAACTCAGTTACATCTGCCCAGCCATGTTCATCAAGTTTAATTCCTATTGTTTCCGGCTTGTGCCGCAGAATAAGATCTTTCATTTACAATCAATTGTTATATACATTTAGGAACAGTCTCTATTTCATTCCCACAGATAACTTATACCAGCGTTTTATGTATGGATCATCAAAAAGCCCAAGGTCGTTTTCTGTAAGTCTCACGAAAAGCCCTGTAAGCCCGTCATACTCATTAATATCTCCTGCAGGATATAACTTCCAGTTTAGCTGCTCTATTGTCCAATTACTCTTAACAGAATTATGAAGCATTGAAGTTGTTGCATAATTAGACGGGTTATCCTCTCCTCCAAGGGCAATAGGAACGATGTGGTCAATTGTTGGGACCAGCTCCCAGTAGGCACTGTGACATTCTTCCATCTTCCAATGGCTCTGATATGGAAATGCATCCGGCATATAATATGATAATACTTTTAACAATCCCGGATTAACAAGCTTTCCCTCGCTATATCTGTCTAAAAAGCCGTCCTTTACAAACTGCTCATACTTTTCTTTATCTGTATAGCTTCTTCCCTCCGGTTTTAACTTCTTAAATGGGTATTCCTTATTTATTACATTCTTTGCCGATTCGATATTACCTGTGAGAATACTCTCTGCACTTAATTTAATTGTTGTTACCTTATCCATAGAACCCCCTGTCTCTACTGTTTTTTACATAACGCCCCAAATTATCTGACTTTTCCATAAATAAAATTTCAATTTCACATCAATTATATAAGTTATCATCCGTTGAAATAAGTGTTTTGTTACTAATAAATCATATACAATATCATATTTAATACTAATCCATTTATTCTTTTATCCACTGTGGCTGGTGTAATATCCAATATTTGAAGTATTTTCTGTTTTTTTACCATAACAATATAATCAGAATATGATGATTTAGATGGATACTCCTCTTGCAAATAATGTTCTTCATCCGAAGAATCAATAATTGCTATTTTGTCACCATATTTCAAGCAACAAAAAATATAATTTAATGGTACACTACAAAGATTCTCGTACTGACTTACAGTTGTCTGTCCAATACAATAAACGGCATTTTTCTCGACACCATTTCTTCGTTCAAATTCTTCTTTTGTTGTAACAATTTGTTCTTTATGTATACACTTAGCGTAAATCATATACTTTACTCTTTTACCATTTGTGGGAATAATCTCTTTCAATTATTTCTATAATTATTCCTCTATGATCTGAATACCATTCTTCTTTATTAGAAGTTGATTCCGGGAAATAATCTTTTATAGTCACTTTAATATCCGAATCCTCTTTTAGCCTTACAAATACATGATCATATCTAAATCCGTTATTATTTTTGTCAAAATAGGTATTAATTGGAGACTTTTCTCCTTCCATGAAAAGCTCAATAAATCCCTTAGTTCTTATCTTATTTAAGTATTCAGAACCTTCAACTAAACATTTATTTTCAGTATTATTACCCACATTTTGTGCATTAAAATCACCTAATAATATGACATTCTTATTTTTTAGGTCAACTTTCTCTAACCGTTCTAACAATGTCAACATCAACGGATACCTTTTGCCAGAATAAAAACCGGCCAAATGAACATTAATAAGTATAAACGAAGAGAAATCTAAGGATATTTCATTTTCTGCTATATAATTCTCTGGATACTCTAACCAAGAAAAATAATGATTCCATATATTTTTATACACCTCAGAATTTTTTTGATAACCACTATTATAATAATTCACTGTATTAATTCTGTCGTGTCCATGTAACCCATATTTACACTCTTGAAAAGAATATAGCTCAGCGCTATATTCTTTCATCAATTTATCTATACTATCAACTCTATTTAACTTTTCACTATTAACATTCAATGACAATATCTTCATTAAATCCCTCTGTACATAATACTATTATAATATCTTTTAACAATACTAGATTTTAAGTCCTTCTCTCAAAGTAATCCCATATTTATCCAAAAGAAGTGCTTCAAGTTCTGCCCTTCCTTTTTTACCTAAATTTCTTACCCTTAATAAATCACATCTGGAATAGAGAACCAATTCTTTTAACGAATTTATCCCGGAACGCCTGAGTGCATTCTCGACTCTGACACTAAATCCTATCTCATGTAATGGTACATCTTTGACCTTAAATAATTCATCGGATATCCCGCTAGTTAAAAACGCTTCCTGAATTTTAATAATTATATTCTTCTTTGCATTAATTATTTCCTCATCAAAAGAGTCCGGATATAATGCACAGTACACAACCAGCACATCATCAACTTCTGTATCATTTTTAAGATCACTGCAGCCCTCTATCTTTTCAATATTTAGCTGGTTCCTTTTCCCGGTGCTGGTACTTTTGTCTCCACAAACCCAAGACAATACTCTCAAAAGAACCCCCATTTCCTATCCATTTAATTTATACATTATTGCTTCTGAAATATTATACCACATAAACCAGTATTTTTTACTTTTTTGTCATATTTTGTCAATTAATGTAGTTTTAAGTTCTACTTTCCTTATTTTCATATTAATATAAGTGCTTATAACAGTATCTCAAATAGGTACTTCCGGATATAAAAATATCAGCCATTTGGTATTCTTTCATAATTCAAACGGCTGATACTTAATCCAGTTTATTTCATATATTTTTTAAATACACTGATAAACTTAACTGCTTTGTCTATCATCTCATTCATTAATTCCCCATAATTTGAATGGTCATCAAAATTAAGACCATAAATCTTATGCATTATCCTTGAAGCCTTTTTATCATCAAGTCTGCGCCACTCCAATGGAAGATTAAGCTTTGCTTCTATTTCTTCCTTTTGGGATTCCAGAGAATCATATAATTCCTTATCATCATTTATGTATAGTTCAACGACAACACAGCCTTCTTTATTTACCAGATTAAGAGCAACATGTCCTGCACTAGTTCCAATGGCAATATCATACCAGTGATCCGTTGAAGGCTTTCTTATCTTAAAAGGCTTTCCACGCTCCACTATAACATCATTAAACTGTGTCCAGAATTCAAGTCTTTCTGACTGTGATTTATTAAGTTCTGAAGAACCCGACTGATTTTTGGCATTTTTAATAAAGCCGTTAGGCTTTTCGACTACCTCAAACATAGGAGCCGGATTAGAATCGCCTATTTTGTATGCATGAACCTCAATAAGAAAGAAGTTAATATTTGTAGATGTATTATTATTAAGCCATTCTACAGCACTTCTGTGTTCTTCTCTTGCTTCCTTTACAATCCATACAATAACATTGGCATCAAGTCCTGACGCATATGTAATAATTTTCCCCAAATGGTCATGGTTTGAAGCTTCCAGCTGGTTTTCAATAATAACCTTTTCACCAGTAACCTCGTCTTTTCCTACAAGGTCACATCTGTAAGCACCGACATATACTTCTGTCTCAACCTCTGTTAATGAAAGCCCTATGGCATCATTAAGAAGTTCCAGATTTTCTTTATCTGAAAGCCATTTAGAAAAATCATACTGCTCATGCTCCCAGAGCTTTCTTATATCAACTTCAACAAGTTTTCCCATTTTAGCAATTGCCATTTCCCTATCTCCAATACACTACATAATCATTTAACTTTTATATTGTAACACATTTTATATAATTTCCATCAATGTTTATGTGTTTTATGTGCTGGCAGCACATAATCTAATATTTTACCAGCCTCCTTAACCTCATCAATATTTGACTTTAAAATATACCCATTTAACAATTATTACTGGAAACAAAGCAATAAATCTGACTGATAAATAATAAGGAAGAAATATGGATAAATATAATAATCTTAATACCTGCAATGTTTTATATAACCGCCCATCGCAGCTAGATATAACATATGCATCAGAAAATATTAATGATGATAACAGGTTAGCTTATAAGTTAAAGCTCTTACAATTATCTCCTGCATTCATACGTGAAGGTGCGTATGAATATTTCAAGACAGCGGTTGAGAACTGTATTGATGGAAATGTCTCTGAACTTTTATGTCTTTCCATTGCACTAATGGGAGGAGCATATAAAGAGCAGCTTAATTACCTTGGACTTTTTCCTATTAAAGAAGTTACCGGGAAATCCTCTGTATGCCGATGCTACATACAAAACATCAATAAAAGAACCTTTAATATTGGTACAAACATCATAGATACAAAACAGACCAAAGACTCTGAGAATAAGGGAAATCAGATATTTTACCATTTAACTGATGCTGCAAGAGAATTGTGTGCCGAAAAACTCTCTTTATTAGGAGAGCATCCACTTAAGAAAAATATACAGCTGAATGACTTATCATTAACTCACAATCATAACCTTGAACATGCTGCCGGCGTAATAGACCTTTATGCATATATCTTAGGAAATCCATACTATCCGGCTCAATTCGATTTTTCCTATGAGCATATCTGTAACATATCTGATGAAACCTACTTTGTTGCAGACGGATTAGTAACCACAATGTATAAGAACGAAACTGACAGTGTATTTAAGGCTACCGATTATGTTGAAGTTGATACCGGAAGTCAGGGAAGTGAGATCATAAAAGAAAAAATCGTAAATTACACGAATTTTTTTACTAATCAAAAGTGCGTACCTGCATTAAATAACATTATATTTATCAACCACCCAAATGGTATGTGTTCTAATCTGCCCGGAAAAAAGAATACAGCTGTATTAAAGAAACCCACCTTTCTTGAAAGCGTAGCATTCCTTTATCTTGGTGCCGTATTTAATAATGCTTCACTTACGATTAATGAATTAAGAGCTATTCTTATTAAACCACCTGCAGATATAGCAGCAGAATTGAAAGATGTAACACAGGCAGACTTTAGGAATATGCTTATTGCCAATAAGGATAAGTTTATAAGCATACTTGATAAGGTGGCTTCATTGGGGTATGGCAACATATCTCTTAGCAATCTTCCACTCGACTGTATTGCCGGAATGAATAATAATATAGTTTCTGATTGTAACAGCAATGGGGATTTTAATGAAGAAACAATTCCTGCTGAAAATGTTTATAGTACTAATAATACTTGTGTTACAAATTTTACAGATGCTTCATCAATTACAACTAATACAACTAATACAAAACATACAAATAGTACAGAGCATACATCTATTACAAATGCTAAGACTGATACGCAGGATAATTACAATGTACATTCATTATCTCAAAAATCCTCACTTACACCATATCAGGAGAAATACTGTGAATTCCACAAAAAATACATTGCCAGGAAAAACCTGATATTTAATAAGGCAATCAACTGCCTTAAAAATGAAAATCCGGATATTTATGAACAGTTCATAAGTCTTTGTAAGAATGGATTATCTTTATCATGTGTTTTTGGAGGCGATATGTATGAAACTTTTCTTTCAATACACCCTAATATGTCAGGTATGCTGCAAAGTGTCATACGCATTATTAACAAGTTCGGATTTAATGGTAAATATCATAATAATGATTTTACCTATCTTCCGGCAGCAATTTTAGGTAGTTTGAATGATACATATGTCTTAAAAAACATTTTGACATCTTCAGATGATTCAAGCGCAACTACCACTTTTGCAATTGAAGATATCTCTATAGATTATGGATCACGAATAAGAATAAAAAAAGCATTAAGTGAAACGCAGTTTAATCAGGCAAATATACGATTAATAATTATTACTGACAGCTACATAGATGCTTACTGTTTTATCACTGATATTTGTCACGATAAGGAAAACTTAACTGTAACGAAAAATAACATTGTTACCTGCAATAATTCTAATGTAACAGAATCCGTTGCCCCTATATTTATACCGCGTGAGTATGTAATATCAGAAATGATCCATAATTACAGCATAAAAGAAAACGGGTTAGATATCACCAAGAAATATAATGGTGACATTAGTGTGCTGCCAGCACACAATAACAATAAACATATGAAAAATAGCCAAATATCAATGGAAAGACCATTTGTATTTACAGGTCATACATTCTTAAATGAATGTATCAATGAATTTCATAACGGGAACCAGAAAGACTTTTTTGCTTTCTTTAGGAAAAAACTACAGGGAAAGGCTGCTATAAGGGATATAGTATACCTATAACTATTTCTTTCACATAAAGAAATCTTCACTTCCCATTAAAATTGATAACATTCTATTCACTATAAATGCTATTGTCTGTAATAATATAAAATGTTATATTTAATTCAACATTTGATGCATTTTATGTATTGTAGTGGTTTATCAATTAATTAGGTACACCACTGTCTAAGCTAATATTACATTACGAGGGGGATATATATAATGGCCAATTGCTGTATTTGCCAAAATAAAATTGGAATTTTAGATGATACACGCTTGTTAATCAAACATGATAAAGATACTCCTATCTGTGAAAATTGCTATAACAATTTATGTGATTTGCAATCTGGAAACTATGACCATTTGAGCAGTTTTAATAAAGCATGTAATTATTTTCACAAATTTATTGATTCAAAATCTATAACTGGAAGAAATGAAAAACTAATAATCAACTACTTAGATGAGATTGAAACAAATGTAAATGAACAGATAGAAATTGAAAAAATAGCACTTGGAATAAACAATGATAACGTAGAATATGATATGTCCTTAAAAGGCAGTAGCCGATTTCTTATGACAACCGGATATAACTTTGAAGGATATACAATTGAAGATTATAAAAACATAATATCAGGTGAAGCTGTTATTGGTACCGGATTTTTAAGTGAGCTTGGAGCACAAATTAGTGATACATTCGGAAGAACAAATCAGGGATTCAAAGCGAAAATATCTTATGCAAAGCAATTAGCAATAAAAGATATGATAGCTGAAGCAAAAAAATTGAGAGCAAATGCCATAATAGGGATCAGTTTTAATATATTCAATACAATAAATAATATGTTTATCATCTCTGTTAATGGTACAGCTGTTAATATTTCTAAAAATCAATCACCTAACACATAAAAATAATGACACATCAAATGACAGGAAAGATATCTTTTCTGTCATTTGATGTTATAATAACAGTTATTAAAATAGTATTGAATACGTGGGAGAAATCATTAATGGCAAAATTATATTTCAGATATGGTGCAATGGGCAGTTGAAAATAAACAAATATCCTTATGGTTCGTTATAATTATGAGGAAAGAGGCCAATTTGCAATTTTATTAAAACCAAAGACTGATAACCGCGACGGCAAACATATAATAAAGTCCCTCATAGGCTTATCAGCTGATGCATTATATGTTGATTAATTTTTAAGTGACATTTCTGATATATGGCATAAAGGGCTTTCTGAATATACCTATAATGATAAGACAGTCAGTGCAATATTAGTTGATGAGGCTCAGTATTAAAACCAGAAGAAGTTGATGTATTATCCGATATAGTTGATTTTTACAATATACCAGTATTATGCTACGGATTAAGAACAGACTTTTTAAACCATCTTTTTCCTGGATCTAAACGGCTTATGGAAATAGCTGATGTTATTGGGGAAGTTCCTACCGTCTGTTGGTGCGGTAAGAGGGCACAGTGCAATACACGATATTCCGATGGAAAAATTGTAAGAGAAGTAAACTGATATGTCTGTTTAAATGAAAAATATAAACGTTCAAACCATGTACCTGTAACCAATCCAAAAATTTGCTATAACAAAAATAATTCATTTGTACAATTTTAACATATTGTACAAATGAACTATTTACTATTTTTCAGGTTATTTGCAGGTACATGGGTTAGTGCATTTAAGGCAGCATACAATATACTCTGTCACACTTTTCTGTAAATATACAGGTCTCACACATAACATCACTCATTGCCTGTGCAACAAGATACTCATCACTTGGAAGCTCGTATTCATCTATCCTTTTTATATCTTCCGGATTTCTTAAACCAAAATCAATTCTCTTTCCATTACCTGTTTTTAAATATCTGTAAACATCCGCAAAAAATGAAAGAGAGTCTCCCACTTTGTAATTTTCAAATCCGCTAGAAGACATCCATACATGTTCTTCTTTACCATCAAAGCAGACACCATCCATGTACATTCCGGATACATAGATTCTCTCAAAACATATATTTCGATGATTTTTCTTTTCTATGCGACCTTTAAATTCAAGTCCACAATTTCTATATGCCATCTCAAAATAATGCCTGCTCTCTTTTCCTGAATTCTTCATAACCTCAAGATACTCATCATAGGTAAGTTTATCTCCTCCTACAACCTCATCTTTTGATTCAGGACTAAAATCAATGGTTCCCCATTGTGTAATAGCGCATGTGTTGCTCCCATAAAACTCTTTTTTAAGTTCTTTCCATTCTGACATATATGTCACCTCCGTTAATAAGTGCTACTTTTCATGTAGCCTGACATGTTAACGGTTTATTTTTGAAACACTTATTCATCTTCAAATTTAAAATCATTTTTTTGCATAACTTCTGTAGATGTAACATATTCATCCTTAAGAGTCTTTACGATTTCCATATGCGGTTTTGTCAAATGTTCCTGCTGAGCTTCCTTACTTATCCATCTCTCTGTAAGAATAATTGTATCATTCTCCGGATGAGATGTATAGTAATATGCTTCACAACCATATTCTTTTCTTACTGTTGCTTCAATATTTGCCTCTGTCAGTTTTTCTCTAAATTCTTCTACCTTTCCTGCCTTGACATGATAGACAACCTTTAATATGAGTGTATCCATAAATAATCCCCGATTCCTTATCTGTCCTTCTTTAAGTTTTCAAATTTTTCCTGCATTGTTATGTTACCTTTTGTAAGTTTCTTAATGCTTACTTCATCCACCTTATTATTGGCTATTCTTAACTGATTATCAGAACCTAACAGCTCCTTCTTTACCTTTTCAAGATGCTGGATTGTCTTATCAATTTCATCTACAGCCTTATCAAAATGAGAATGAGCTATCTCATAATTTCTGCTGAAGTCATTCTTAAAATTCATAAGATTTTCTTCAAAATTTGAAATATCAATATTCTGGTTTCTAACCACTGCCAGTTCCTGCTTATATTCCATAGCATTCATGGCAGCATTTCTAAGTAAAGTTATAATAGGTATAAAACATTGCGGTCTTACAACATACATCTTTTCATATTTATAAGATACATCAACGATTCCGGCATTAAACAACTCATTGTCACTCTCAAGCATTGATACAAGTACTGCATACTCGCAGTTCTTTTGCTTACGGTCCTTATCAAGCTCCTTATAAAAATCCTCGTTCTTATGTTTAGTTGCCGTCTCATCCATTTCATTTTTCATTTCAAACATAACGGATATCAGCTCAACACCGTTTTCGTCAGTCTCACGATATATGTAATCGCCCTTACTTCCACTTTTGGCATCATTATCTTTTTCAAAATAAGCATTTCTAAAAGCAGTTGCCCTTAACTGGTTAAACTGTATCTCACAGTGCTGCTCTAAAGTCTCACCAACCATCTTGGTGGACATTTTCGTTTTAAGATCCTTATAATAAGCTATCTGCTCATCTTTCTGTTCCAAAAGAAGTTTTCCTTTGTCCTTTTCATGGGTCAGCTGGCTCTCTAAGTCCCTTTTTTCTTCTTCTACTTTCTGAACAGCCTCCATTACGGCAATTTTCTTTTTATCTTCGCTACTATCAAGCTGAGCCTGCAGCTTTGCAGCCTTATCAGTTGCCTTTTCAAGCTGGCTCTTTAATTTCTGGATCTCTTTTTCATGTGCTTCCTGACTCTTAAGCTTAATTTCACTCTCCTTAGCTTCCATCTCAATCTTATGAGTCTTTACCATATGTTCTTTCAACTCAGATACACGGTTCTCAAGATCCTTTTCAAATTCCTTATCCCTTATCTGCTGTACTATTGAACTTAACTCTGTATCGTCTACAGTAAATGCCTGTCCACAATGAGGACACTTCAATTCTGCCATGTAAAAATCCTTCCCCTCCTGTAAAATCATATCTTGAAATTTTCTATTTCAATATCATTTATTACATCCATAACATATATTTCAGTCCTTCTCTTAAGCTCTTATTATGCAACGAGAGTCATTTTAATTCTCATCAAGCATAATTCTCCTTTCCCAAGTTCATTTGCTTTGCACACTATTTTCACATTTTTTTAATTGTATTCTTTGTGAATAATTAGGTCTATCAATTACCACTTCTTCCATTTCTAATTCTTCTATTAATTTCAGAAGGTTTGCAAGTATACCCTTTATATCTTTGCGAAAAGGCTTTGGATCAGAAACTACAGCATTATGTAAATATGACGATAATTCCCCAAAATATAAGCATCCTCCGTTTTTTTTCAATATGCCTAGTAACCATAAATATGAATTACTCCACCTGAAAACTTCTTTCATTTTTTCTTTATTTCCATCAAATGTCTCATCTAAAAATTGAAAATACTCTCCAGGTTTTAATTCAAATTCATCTGGTAACTCATGAGAAAAAAGGGTTTCGATGTGCGGCGTAAATAATTTCATTATTGAAGAATTCCAACAAACCCCTGTAACATTACCATCATACTTTATATTCTCTAATTGTGTTTCAAGAATACTTTTTATATCATCATTAATCAAAATCGCATCTTTAAATAAAGAATGTATCTTGTCAATATCATTTGATTCAATATCGACAAAAGCTGCCATTTCCATATTTCCTGATTTACCAATGTTAAGTCCAGAATCGGTAACATTTGCACTTCCAATAATTCCTCTCTTATTGTCTACAATATATGTCTTAGCATGTAAATCAAATCTAATATACACCTTCCATCCATGATTCATCCCAAAATCCAATATTCTAAAGTCTGTACTCCCTTTTAGGATATCATCCAATCTGAATCGAACTAACAGTTTCTTATCCCTAATTTCCGGATTAATATGGCAATCAAGATATTTTAGTGTTTTTTCTTTACAATATGCAGTTATAATCTGCACAGAGTCTGTTGCTTTATTCAATTCCCTCACTATAGCATCCATTATTTCATTTGAAAAAAGAATTGACATATACCATCACCTTATTTCTTTGCAAAATTCTGTTGTTCATTAATATATCTTCTTAATTTTTCATTCCAAATTGCTATCAAATTATCATTTTGTTCCTCTTGAGACTTTTTAGTTTCATCAACGGCTTTTACAAGTGAAGCAACAAATAATTCAAAAGCTGTCTTTACATCTATAGAATTAAAAATTTCCTGTAAAGTAGTTTTATAAAAAATATGATCCATATTAAATGTCACCAAACAACTACCCAATTCAAATGAATAATCAAATAATCCAGCTGTCCTTCCTAAGTTTTTGTGAACAACATTAACCTTATTGTTCATATAACTATTTATATCTTCTTCCGTAGGATTCACTATACCTTGTTCTTTAAGTTCTTCTTTTGTCTTTTCTACCAATTTTTCTATAGGAGTATTTTGGCGAATCTCTCCCGTTGCACTTTCTGGTTCATCATTTTCACTTTCTTCCGCTGAATTTATTATCTGTGCTGTTGGAGGAATAATATCTTGTATGGTTCTTGCATTTTCTCTTGTTTTCTTATTTGCTGCATACATTGCAGAAATAGTATCATGGATAATATCATATAATTGCGCCCATACTGGCTTAACTTCTTCATCAATATAATCATTTGGTTCAACTCTTCTAAGTTCTACATGCTGCTTATTATTTGCCACTCCAAATGCTTCGTCCAATTCCGGATTAAATCTAATCTCACATCCCCACCATCTATGCTCTGGCTGGTTAACATTCTCATAGAAATCAAATTGTCCAAAATCAATTTCCCTGTTTGCTCGAACAATAGATATTCCCTCTAACTCTTTAACATGCTTACCAAGAGGTGTTTGTCCAGGACTACCAGCAATAGCCGTTTTATCATAGAAAATATTCTTAACAATTGAAAACTTTATTTCAATTGTTGACTCCTTAATTTCTCCGGTCTCAGGATCATTATATTTAATCACAAAAGGTACAACCCCATCTGGGTATTCAGCATTAGCATATGGTTCAAATACTGGAACTGTACAATCCACATTGTACCTAGGTGAAATAACTCCTGGATTATCCGGATTACCTAATACATAGTTATTCTTCATTAACATCAATGGATCATTTGGCATTATCTCATGTGTAATATCTTGATTCTCATGATGCACTAATCGAATACTACTTGTTCCTTCGCTAATAAAATATCTAAACTTCTGTCCTAATGAAAAATCAAGTTTTTTAAATAGAAAATTGACTGTTTTAGGCACAACTCTATCACAATTTTTCCAAAGTACAAAAGTTCCATGTTCTAAAAAATCATATTCCTTATTGCCATCTGTCGATACAACTTTATATTTTAAATACTTTCTGTATTTTTCAGGAATTTCAGCACTAATTGGGTCTTCAATTTCTGTCTGTTCTTCATTTTTAATCTTATTTATATCCAAAAAAACTTTCTTACAATTCTCATATCCACCTTGCCACGAATATACATCAACTGCTGGACAAGCATATAATGAAGCTTGTGGCAATCCAACACCAAATCGTCCCATTCCTTTTCTATCAGTTCTTGTAGAGTATCCAATTCCAAGGCAACCCTCAATTTCCGAATAAGACATTCCGTTTCCATTGTCCAAAAATGCAATTTCAGAAATATTATTTCTTCCTGTATTTGAATTATATGCCTCTGACACTATAACAATAATGTCTTTTGCATTTGCCTGGACAGAATTATCAATTATTTCTGACATTGCACACTCGATATTTTTATATCCTGTATTTCGTAATGCATCTCCCATTGTTTTTATTACAAATATATCTTTTGCCATTATTTCCTCCTATGCACCCCAGTAATTATTAAAATGTGAAAAAGCCATATTTTCATTATATTGTTTTAAATTATCTTTAACGTCTACTAACAAACACTTTTCATTTCCACCCATTTGTGGACCTCTTAACCCTCGTCCCAACATTTGACTATATAAGACAACGGATTGTGTAGGTCTTGCAATAAATACACACTCTATATTTGTAGCATCAAATCCCGTTGTTAGAACTTCATAATTTATAAGAATGTTCATCTCATTTCTTGTATCTTTAAATTGCTCAATTGCTAAAGAACGTTCAAATGCAGGCATATCACCATATACAACCGCATTTGGAATATCTTCTAAAGTAAGCATTGCTGATAAAAGTTGAGCATGTTTGACGGAACATGCAAAAACAATTGTAGGCTTTTTTTGCATATTTAATTCTCGTAATTTTTGCAGTATTCTTAGATTTCTGCTCTTATTCCTACCAATCATTTCTAATGCCGACTTAGAAAAATCATCGTACCCATGTAAGGATGCAACAACACGTATCTTATTTATCTCTTCATCAGATAGACTATCAGGGTATATCAGTTCTTCCTTTTCTATTTTGGCTAAAACACCTCTATTTTGAAAGTATTTAATCACATCTACTTCTGCCTCTGTATTTGCAGCTTCTTGTGCTGATAAATTAACGGCATTCATTAATTTTGTGTCAATGTTAATAATTCTATTACCAAACATAGAAACTAATAGACTATTGTCAAAACTTTGATTTGTAGTTCTTCCAGGCGTTGCAGAAAGTCCCATTAGCGCTCTGTCTTCTAATCCACCTGCTCTTGTCATTATTTTCTCAATAATATTTCTTGTTTCAGTTGCTGATGCTTTATGTGCTTCATCGTAAACTAAAAGCCTCGTATCTCTTACAATTGCACTAAATAATTTTTCGTTACTATTATGTATCGCCTGAAGTTTTTGAATTCCACAAACCATAAATCCATTAAACCCATCCTGAGGAACTTTAATATCAAAATCACCCCACAACTTATATGTATGTATTACTCCATTACCTATATTTCTCCAAACATTGCAAAATGTGCTATAGGCCTGTTCTAATAATTCTGTTGTATGCGCAATCCACAATACTAACCCTTTTTTATGTAAATTATAATTATAGTGATGACAGATTATATGTATTGCTGTTTTTGTTTTTCCTGTACCAGTAGGCATATGAATCAAAAATCTTTGCAAATCATAATCAGATTTCAAAATATTTAAAGCCTTTTGCCTTATAATATATTGATAATCTAATAATTCATAAAACTTTTCATTTGCTTTAACCTCTTCTTCCGCCTCACTAGTTTGTACTTTCTTTTCAAAAACATCATCTGATGCATACGATAGTATCCCTAATAAGTGCTTTGTCAGTCCCGACTCTTTCCAACTGGCATTTGAAACAACTTCTACCAAAACATTAAGATCTTCACACTTTGAGTATTTTGCCGGCAAATCCACTCTAAAATTAAGAATATCCTGAGTTGGCAAAGATTTTAATAATCTTAACCTGAATTCTCTGTTTTTAAGTATTGATACACCATAAATACAAAGAATCATATCACTCAATCTGCCCTTTGAAGCAAAAGCTTCATTTCCAATATTCCACTCAAGCAAAGACTCAACTAAATCCGTTCCAAGAAATTTCTTTAATTCTTCCGTAGAAAATTGCATCATATAATTTTTTAAAACTTTATGATCCATATTCTTACTCCCCTATTTCCTCCATTGCATCAATTAATAAATCAATATCGCTTTTTGTAGTAAATTGCCCTAATCCCACTCTAACAGTTCCCAATGTTGCCTCATCTTTCAAATATTTGTGTATGTAAGGTGCACAATGATATCCTGTTCTTACAGCAATGTCAAAATCCTTATCTAGGATATCTCCAACATCATCTGAGCTAAATCCATCAAATGTAAACGATACAATTCCAACATGATTCCTTAAATCTGATGGTAAAAACATTTTCACACCCTTGATTGTTGACAATTTCCTAATTAGATAATCTGTCATAATCTGCTCATGTTTAAAATACTCTTCTTGATTAAGGCAATCAAGTGCTGCATTTAAACCTGCAATTGCGACAATATTTGAACTAGATGATTCATATCTTGTTTCCTTCCCTAATGGCATTTCAAGATTTAGTGAATCACTTCCTGTTCCACCAACAATAAACGTTTCTAGTTCAATTCCCGAAACATTTATAAATCCTCCTATTCCAAAAGGGCCGTAAAGTGTCTTATGACCAGCAAACCCAATAATATCTACATCTAACAAATCTGCTCTTACATCCACAAGTCCTAATGATTGAGCCGAATCTAGTATATTTATACTTCCATGTCTTTTGGCCTCTCTAAAAATATCTTCGATAGGGAGAATATATCCCGTTACATTACTTACATGAGTACAGAACACCGCTTCTGGTTTATCTTTTGAAAACTCATATTTCATTTTTTCAATATCAATTTCCATTCCCTCATTGAGAGGGAGTTCTTTAATAACAAATTTTTTCTTTTTTGACAATTCATAGAGACTTCTTGCAACCGCATTATGCTCATATGGTGATACATATACAACTGCCTTTTGTCGAAGTCCAAGACCATTAACAATCTGATTCATTGCTATCGTTATCGATGGTGAAAAAACCACTGCCGACGATACATCAACATGAACTAATTTTCTAATTTTAGCCTTTGTCTCCGTAATCATCCTGCTAGCAACTTGCGCAGCCTTGTAAGAACCTCTTCCCGCATTAACTGCACCTTCTCTATTCATTTTATCCATTGTCACATACACATTCTCTGGTTTAGGGAATGTTGTTGCAGCATTATCAAGATAAACCATATTATCATTCCTTACTTTATTATTTTTTCAATCATTTCAAGAAGAATAGACACCCTATCATTAACACTCAAGTCATCATATTCGTCTAAAGTATCCTCTATTATATTTCTTAACACGCTACCTGTTGATTCATCTGCATGGCTATATAACTTACTGATTGTTTCTCCATTTCGACCGGTGAATGTTAGTTCAAGTTCTCCTGTGGAAGATTCATCATGTATCGCTTCAATATCAGCCTTAATTGTTTCGATCTCTTCTGTAAAATTATCTAACGATCCTTCATACCAATTTTCCATATACACATCAGTAATTGATTTTACCACTTTTCCAGCAACATCTTGATTACTGTAAACATCTAACGATTCAAGACATGACATAAAGTTAGTTGTTCTTCCATCATATAAGCCCTGTTTTGACCTCTTACTTTGCTTATCATACCATTCCTTTAATGTATGATATAAATCATGTTTTCTCTTAGGATCCCATGTATTGTAAATCACACTTATGACTTGTTCTTCAATCCACGAAAAATAATCATCCAAATATGTTTTACACTCATCAAGAACTTTAAATGTTTTTTCTAAAGAATCTGAATTGAATGCTTCTGGAAAATCCACAAAAAGTATCTCAAAAGGATTATACTCTACTTTTTGCATTGCTTTTTTGACCGACTTAATTGCTTTAACCATACATTCATCTTTCACATACTGTTCAAGGTTTAATAGATTCCTTGATGCCTGTGGCAAAGCCCTAAACCACCTTTGCATACAAATAATAATATTTTTTATTCGATTTGTTGATAAATTTCTATTATCTTCTATCTGAAAAAGTACATTTAATTCGGCTATATATTTTTCCTTTTGTAGATCCTCTTTAGATACATATACTGAATAGTCTTCTGGTTGCTCACACATATTTACAACAATATCTGCAGTTATTTGTAATTCCTTATTTGTAAAATATACAATAATATCTTCTCTCCTATTTGCTAATACATAAGCAAAATAAAATGGAATTAAACCCTTTCTCATACCAAAAGGTTCACTTGTAAGTTTCTTTACAAGCTTTATCATTGATACCTTCTGATCACAACATGAATCCACATAGTCATTGATTACTTCTATTATTCTCTTTACAGTATCTTTAGGTTCTCCATTTATTACATTTGTTACCGTAAACAAAGACCTATATATTGTTGCTTCCTGATTTGTACCCATATAAAAATCCAATGTATCAGTATGTGACAAAATTGCTTGTATAATGTTTAATCTAGCTTTCTTTGTTTGAGTTGTTCCAATAATAGCCCTATTAACCATTTCATTATTTATTTCAGGTGCAAAAGGATATAAATTGTAACAGCACTCATTGACAGCAATTTCTTCATTTCCAGCTTTAGAGTTTTTCACTTTTCCATCTTTATAAAACAACACCCTCGTGTCCGGATCATCTTCATAAACTGATCTAATTAACATCTCCAATTCAGTTGAAAGGTCATCTAACAAAATAGGCAATTCTTTTTTTAAAATTTCATTGTCATTTGTAAATGATACATTATCTCTTAACTCATGGATTATCTCATAGTCTTTTAGTTGCTTTTGTGCTTTCAATCCTTTTTTAGGGCAGACTACTACTAATCTGTTATCTGCCAACTCTAAAAGATGTTTATTTACTTGTTCTTGCTTTATCCCTGTAAAACTAAATAATGTGATAACCTTTCCATCTAATGTATCATCGCCCACAAGTGCTGCTGCAGAATCAATACTTAAGAAATCATCAATATGCATAAATTCATTTATGAAATAACGTGTCATTGATTTTTCAGTATTATATTTTCTTGGAATAACAAAATACTTACCTGTTACATCCAATAATGCAGTAGTATAATTTACATTTTCACCTTTTAATTCACGCTGTCTCCTTATTTCAGCTTTTAATTCTGAACCCGCACGTGTTTTAAACAAAAAAGTATCTGTAGAACTTTTCTTATAAATAAATTCTTTATTTTTGAGTTCTTCAATAACCTGTTCCGCATCTTCAACATCAACGCAGAGTTTCAAATATTTGCTAGTTGCTGGTATTTCGTCCTCTTTATTTACTATCAATACTATTGCAAGAGCTTTGATAATTTTCTTTTGATCTTTTGATTCACATTTATCAATCGCATATTCTGCACTTAACCAAATATTATGAATATACTCGTTAGTAACTTCTTTTTTAAACAATGTACCAAAGTAATCATAAATTAAATCCGCACCTATGTTCCAATCCATACTTGCTGTATGTTCTTTAACGAATCTAGCCATACTATGTGGTTCATCATTAGAAATAAATGTAAATAATGTTCTTTCGTTCTGTGCTACTTTCTCGCTTATATTTAACAATAGATATGCAGCAATCGGATTTAACGGATAACAACCCTTAAATATAATATTTTCAAATTCACTTTCTAAGAAGTTACTCTTGAATGCTGGAAGTGCCCAATACTCACTCATTTTATCTGTGCCAAGATATTTTTCATAATGGGGTATATCTTTTAATTTAGTTTCATCTTTAACTATTGCATTCTTAATTAACTCATAGTTATTTTTTGAGGAAGTAACGAAATATTTCTCAATTATTCTACCTTCAATTCCTGTAAATGAATTTATAATTTCTTGGGAAAGGTACTTACCATATTCTTTAATACTCTTATGTGCGACCATTGTAAAATACACTTTCGCATCCTGCGATTCCGTTGCAAGCTCACATATATCCTGTATTAATTTCATGTTTGCTCCAGTTGAACTGCCATTCTGACTCTCAATAAACTTGCTAAACTCATCAAAAACGATATATATTCCACTATATTCATACTCTTCTATTAATTTTTCGCTTGTACTCTTATACAATGGAAGAACGTCCGATACTGCCATTGGATTGAATTCACTACCAGCAGTAATCTTTGGATAAACTTCCCTAAAAATATCCAATGACTTCTTTGAAAACAATTTCAAATCAGCCCTTAATCCAGATAAACTAATTCCTTTTTTAGATATTTCTTGTTCAAAAGCAGCATAGGTAGATGGGTAATTACATTCCCAGTCATCCATTCTATCTAACGCAATAGAATAATATGTATCAGGCACCAAGCTACCTAATCCATTGCGTTTCAGTGCATCGTTCAATCCATATAAAAATGCCTGATTTAAATCTCCTGTAGTATCTGTAATTAACACTGGTAGAAATCTTTTTTTTCTCCATACTCTTTCTATATATAATGAAACTCTTTCTCCAACCTCATCTACTGCTCTTACTTTCTGTATAAGTTTAGAAATCACCATGTTGTTTTCTTCTGTGCGGTCCATTGATAATATCGCCAAGAAAACTAATAACAAATGAGACTTTCCCTTTCCATAAGGACCAACAAGAAGGGTTGCTTGCTCCTTATTTTCAAGTACAGATTTTAGGTAATCTCCCAAGAAATTAACTGATGATTTAGTTGGAATATAACCAAGAACCTTTTCAGGTTTATTTAGGCTTAAATATAAATTAACTGCCGTTTTAAAACTACTATTAAACTTTATAATTTCTTTTAACGAATTAAGTTTTGCCATTCTTCCACCTACTAATTATTTTTATAGTAATCCTCAACCACCTTTAAAGGATTCAAATCTTTGACAGGATAAATCATATCCAATCCAGCTGTTCTATCTACATGTAGATACCCTGAAGCATCCAGTCTGTCAAAATAATCATTTGCCATAACAGCCGTCATATTAAATATCTTAACTAAACCTCCATCTTCAAGCAAAAATTTTTCAATAGAAATGCCTTCATCATTATTAGTTAATTTCATTGCTAATTCATACAATATTACTTCATCTGGAAATTGAGCTTTATTAGGATGACTCTTTATGTATCTTCCGTCTATTTTTTTTAGCAAGCCTAATTGAGAAAATGGGGAGACACTCTTATCTTCTGGATCGACTTTTTCCTTATTTTTGCTATACATATTCAATAATACATCAATATCGTTATTTAAAGATTTTTCAGAAAAAGGAGCTCCATCTATATATTTTTTTATTTCTCTAAATAATATAGTCTCAATTTCTGTTTTTCTCATTTCACTAATATCACAATGATTAAAAAACATATACCATGTTGTTGCAAATTCTTTATTCTTCGCAATATTAGAATGCATAACCCAAAGACTAAATGTTTTTTCTAAATATGGATCATATTTGGCAATTAACTCTCCAATTTTAGAAAGCTCTGTTCCTGCAACATTCGTTAATCCCAATGCTCTCATCCAATAACGTAATGATTTCACCATATTACTACCAATTCCAAATAAATCTGTTGCATCTTTCCTTGTAAATGCATCTGAATTATCAGGCAATATCATAAGAGCTTTATTTATCCATCCTTCGCGCAACGCGAACTTTTCATGGCCCTGTAATTTAATATTAACTTTACCTTTCATATTATGTCCTCTTTATACAAAGTACTTTTCTCATATAACAACCAGCATTGAAATGTCCTACACACTCCGTACATCGTCTGCATTTTTCATTGTCAATGTTATATGTAATCTTACCATATCCATCATCCTTAACACTTATTGCATCATACCTACAAACACTTTCGCATGCTTTACATCCTAAACACATCTGATATTTTGTAAGCTGACATTGAACTTTACCTTCGGCAACAGATAATGTCCTTGCCTTAGCAATGTGGATATCCTTAATAATAACTTTTAATTTTGTGCTGCCAACACGCCCTTGTAAAACCAAAACAACTTTTCCAGCTTTATTTAATACATATACTTCCCCTAAACGCTTATTTCCAAGTTCTTTATTGATATATCCAAATGGTTTAAATAATTCATATAAATCATTTGTTATTGGTCTTTGCAAATCATAATTAAACGCATTTTCATCCGTAGCACATGGTTCAAACGATACTACTGAAGTTTGTGCTGCAGCTAGTCCATTTCCTCCCTGTCTGGCTTTCCATCCTCCTTCATTTACATATTCTTCTGGATCAGGTTTGCCAATTTGTTTTGCAAAATCAATCAACATTCTGTGCCAATGCTCATATTTCTCATACATATGGATTTTGGCTAAAAATTCAGACCATCCTCCATTGTTAGGACAACACCAACACCCAACTCTTGTCCATCCTAATCTATATGCTTCATTAAAATCTATTCCTGTAGTTAATATATATAACCATACATCATAATCAATCCAATCAATAATTGGTGAAGCGACCGTTTGCTTTGAAATCTTAGGGCTTTCACTCTCCCTTTCATACTTACTTCTACTAGCAGATTCATTATGACGGATTCCTTGAAAACTTAAAATATTGCTTTTATCTCTAAATGCAGATGCAATGGTTTTCTGAATTGCTCCTGTTTTAAACACAGTACAACACCATCTCATCACTCTACTTGGAGGTCCAACTATTTCACAAAGGTCCTCGAAATTCTTTTCTCGGTTTTTTGCTGTTAAAATCCTAATTCCCTTAGATTCTTCATTTTTATTAAATCTCTTCTTATATTCCAAAGTATAAGGAAACTCCAATGTAGTATCCCCAAAAATATGTAATACTTTGTTTGTTCCTAATGCTCGATTAACTATATGTGACGTTACTGTAGAATCCTTTCCACCACTAAATGAAACCATCATATCTTCTATGCTATATCTCTCACTGTACTGCTGTACAAATTGAACTGCCTCTTCCGTGATAAAATTGTATCTATTCGCATTGGCAGCAACAAACTTTTTAATAAATTCATCAAAAAATTCATAAGTAATTTTTGATGAATATTTTTCATATTTTTCTTTAATTTTTCTTATTTCTTCAATTGGTTTTTTATTAATTTGGGTTACAGATAATCTAACCTTTTTTCCATCAATAATATAAACCCCATTACCAAACCATACTGAAGATTTTTGATATTCTGCAGGATTATCAGCCAGTAAAATTGAAACAAGAACATTCTCCTCAGGAAATACAGGTCTCATATCTGTAGCAACATATTTTCCCTGTGTTCCACAAGTAGGACATATATTATCATATATAGGTACTTTACATTCTTCACACCAATATATTGTAGATGACATTTTGGTTATACATCCACAATTAGGTTTTATACATTTTTCACCATTCATTGGAACCCTACACTTAGGGCAAATTCTCTCTATCATATATCCCTCTACACACTATTCTGCCTTAACAGCATCGCAAATATCTCCGATATTGCAATCAAAATATTCACAAATTCTTAAGATAACAGACATAGATACTTCCTGTCCTTTATTTAATTTAGTCATCGTACCCGATGCTATTTCAAGCTTTTCTCTAAAGTCCTGTTTTGACATCTCATGTTCTGCCAACATAATCCATAGTTTTTTATAGCTTATTTTCATTTTTACTCCTCATTTTATCATTCAAAAAATAAAATAATTCAATTTAAATTATATCATATATATAATATCATATCATCATCTTTTCATTAATTTAATGCAAGAACTTGTGATTTATATTCATCTGGATGAATATACGGACTAAATAAAAACTATGTTTGTGTTACCAATATATTCTCTCATACAGCATTAACATCAAAGACCATCATATGCTTTCAAAGCAAAATTCAATTTTCTATAAACTTCATTCATCAACTTCTCCGGTCCAATAACCTTATACATTCCTGCATGCTGCATAAACCATCCCACAAGTGTAACACTGTCCATCTTCTGAAATACTGCTCTGCAGCGACCATTCTCCAGTTTCCTTACTCTTATATTCTCCCCAGCAAAATCATAAAGGATTGCATTTGCTGCCTGCCCCGGTTCGTATTCAACTTCAACTCTTATAAGCTCCCCCTGAAAATGATCCACACTCTTTTCTATATATTCCTGAATTATCATTTCCGGATTAACCCCTACTTTTTCCTTAGCATCAATTGCTTTTTCTTCACTCATAGTTAGGTTTACAATCCTATCCAATCTGTAATTAACCAGATTATCGTGATTATCATGTGCACCTATCAGGTAATAATTATTATCCGACCAATAAATTGCATATAAATTAAGAAGGTACTTCTTTCCTTCACGGCGCAGTACCTTCTTCATATCATCATTGATTTCTGTATACTGAAATTCTATCTTTCTATGCTGGTAAATGGCTTCAAGCATAGTCTCTATGTATGCACCAATATTTTCTTTTGCATTTACATTCCCAGAATGTGGCATCATCATATGTGAAAATCTGCTTCTTCCTCTCTTACTTGTCAGGTTAAGAAGATTCTCCCTTATCTGCATGGCCTCATTGATGGAAACACATCTTGCCTGCTGTACTGCATCCATCATTATTTTAATCTGCCAGTCTGCAAATGCATGAGTATTCATATACCAGCCACTACGCTTATCTGTGGTCTGCACAATGTCGTATCCACAATCCTGTAGAAGTGCAATATCTCTGTATATACTTCTTCTGTCAACTCCTTCAAGTTCATATTCAGTACTCAGTTTCTCTACAATCTGAGTTGCATTCATTGGAGTTTTTTCATCTGTAGTCTGCATAAGCTGCAGCACCCTTATCAGTTTTTCCTTTGTCTCCGTTGCCATTTTATAATACCCCTCAATGCTAGCTAACGCCATTATATTTCACATTCAAATCCTGTTAATAATTATACACTATTTTACTACATATACCAACACAAAATACAAAAGCTTATGTATCTTTACCAGTCAAACTCATCCATTGCATCATCTACACCATCTGCATAGTCTGGATCTTTATTATATCTGTCGTAATCATAATCATCATCCATATAAATGTCATCGTAACCATTATCATATGAATCATAATACTTCTTTTTTGAACTGCTCTTTGTACTGCCTGACTTTGTACTTTTTGTGCTGGTAGATTTGCTCCCTGATGACTTTGTACTTGACTTTGATGTGCTTCCTGAACTACTTGATTTTGATGTACTGCTTGAACTGCCAGTCTTTACTGATGTACTTCCTGACTTGCTGCTTGAGCTGCCAGTCTTGTTTGATGAAGTGCCTGAGGAATAACCACTTGTGCTTTTCGTGTATGAATAACTGCTCTTACTGCTGCTGTATGATGAATTCTTATTATCATCGCCATATGTTCCTACAAAGCCTAACAATAAAATTATTCCCATAAACATAAGTAGTCCAATAAAACCATTTTTAAAATCTTTATTCATATGCCATTCCTCCTAATCCTCATCTGAATCATTATCCATAAAATCCAAATCATCAGCATCGGCATCATCAAAATCACCTGCATCACCAAAAAATGCTATATGCTCTTCTCTGCTGGTACATAAAAGTTCTGCTGCAAACATTCTTTCAGCATTATCTATTTTCCCATCATCATTTAAATCCATCCAATTTCTCATAAGGCAAATCCACCTTATCTTTTCTTCCATGCATTACTTGCATTAATTGCTGCTCCCAATTTAATTGAATCTTCCATTGTCCATTTCTTACCTGAACCTATACTTGCTCCAAGTGCAGCTCCAAATGCAGCTGCCGAATCAGTTTTCCTGTCCTTATCAAATGCTCCGCCAACACCAAGTGCAGCTCCAACGATTGAATCCTTATTACCAAATATTCCCATATAACCACCTTTCCCACTTTTTAAGTGATAGAATTTTATCTGCTTCAAACTTAATTCAAGATTTCTTATATCTATCTTGTAACTAAAGAATACATTAATTTATGTGCCAATAATGAGACACATAATATCTTTTTTTGAAATTATTCAATGACTTTTAGATTTTAAGATTTTCTTTTTACAATATTATTATAATTATTCCGGCAAACCATATAAATTAATAATTAGGCAAAATAGCGTATCCTATTTTGTATGTAAATGAATCTAATTTTCTCTCTATAATGAGGAACATGCTATCTGATGTGATATATTTATCACTTTTATATTGATTTTTCTCATTCTGCGTGATATATTTGTCTCATAAGTGATATTTATATCTCTTCCACAACATATAAAAGTCTTTACATTTGGAGGTTTCATTATGAATAAAAAGATTATGTCTATTTCAAATCAGGTAAAATACTTTAAAACCATTAATGGCATTACCTGGATATGTGCTGGTATCTTTGATATATTTGATGGGATATTCTTTTCTGCAGCAACATGCATAATGCTAATAATATCCGTTATACTGCAACTTGTAGTTTCATTTGCCAATAAAGAAGATGATGATGAATTATCATCCCTAAATCGTATAAAGGCAGGAGCTGATACTCAGAGTATTATGCACATTATCTTTTGTGCAGCCTCAGTCGTATTGCTTTTACTTACCCGAATTTCCTTTATTTCTGCTGCTATTAACTGGAAGCAATTGATTGTACCTATGTTCTTTATTATTATAGGCTTAGAGAATTTCGTATGGGGAATCTGCTTTAAGAAGCATGAAGAGGAGTAATAGCCATGGGATTTAAAACCAGAATGCATGAATTTAGAAAAGAAATGAACCTGCAACAATCGGACCTTGCTGAAATGGTAGGTGTCAGACGAGAAACCATTGGAAAGCTTGAAAATGGTAAATACAACCCATCTTTAAAACTCGCCATGGATATTGCAAAAGTGTTTGGAAAGACTGTGGAAGAAGTTTTTATGTTTGAAGATAATGATGAATAAATGTTAAAATGAGCTGACAATTGCTTTTGATTGTCATACACAATTCCCCTATTTATAGGCTTTTCAGGATATCAAAACGTTAATTCTAGTTCTCAAAGAGATAATATTTCACAAGAGAATACTTATGAAAACCTCGGAAAATCAACATTTCCGAGGTTTCTTTTAGCCCAATTATGTTATTTGTCGTGAGATAAATAGAAAAGAAAAGAGCCTACCCAGGAATGTAGTAGGATCTTCTTTCGAGAAATTTGGTATAAATCATTATGATAATGTTTTAAATATAATAGACGAGTTGTTAGAGCTCAACCTCTTATTTTTTCTTTTGTGGTTATTGTCATGATATGTATAAGACTATATTTTTTAATAATCACTATCAGAACCAGAGCCATTTAGCAAATTCATTAATCATCATTTCCTTTATAACTTTCTAAAATTTCCTGAATTTTTAATAAAGAATGACTTTTTAAAATACTTTCATCTATTAATAATGCTCCATAATTATCACGATAAAATCCTAAGCAATTGGAAACGTTGATATCTACATATTTTACCTGTTCTGCAGAGTCATTAATATAATGTGCTATGCATGGGTGCCATGTATCATCAGAAATAATAATACGTATATTTGAAAACAATGCAATTGCTTTATCTTTATCAGAAAACAATGAATTTGTTACGTCTAATAATTCGTTGTGTGATTTTTTGAAAATTTTCAATGTATTTATTGCGTCACTTGATAAACCTATTTCACGTTGATAATCAAGATTATTATTTTCCATAATATCGGTATAGCCCATTATATAGTCTACAGATAGATTTATTGTATATTTTTCAAGAAAGAACTTTTTATAGGCTTGTATATGAAAAAGTGAAAGTGTTTTTTCTCCATTTTCAAGCATACTTAAATCGTTTTTTGTTATTCCGGTTTCTTTTGCAAAATCTGATAAAGATAATTTTGCAATATTTTCTCTTAGTCTTTTCAAATTTTTTGTTCGTTGTGCATTGGTTTCTTTTTTGTACTCTTTTTTTAGTGAATAAGAAGTATATGCCATATTAAATAAATCTCCTTTACTAAAAATGATAACAGTATAGAAAAAATTATCAAAAATGAAATAATTTGATAACGGTGGTTTACATATATAAAAGATGTGCTAATGTATAGATATGATAATACAATTTATAACGTTATCAAAAATATAGTGCATTATCATGCAAGGTTTGTCAATAAAAATAGTTTGTTAAAATATTGTGATTTTATAAATAAAATTGCTTCTCATAATTCAAATTTCTATGATTTTTAGGATGAATATAGCAGACAACGTAAGCGAGATCTGTATACTGATAAGCGCTATTGACGGGATTAAATATGAAAGTTGATACTTATCATAACAGCTTGTTAAAAAATATTTCACATATATGTGGATGTAATGTTTTAGAGTCAATAAAATGATAATGATTCATAAAAACTTGTTAAATATTATTAATATGGCTTTTGAGTCGGAAAGGAAATTGCTATGATAAAAGGATTATCAGATTACGAAAAGTATAAGGTTTTACGTCCGGTTATTGGAGAACATCAACTGGATGAAAATGGATTTCCTATAATTAACAAAACTGAATTTCGAGAAAAAGAATGGCATAATATTGGTGTGACAGGGTTACAGAATGCATCACCAAAAAAGAAGAATGATAATATGGTTTTATTAATGTTTAACTATGACTATCGTTTATTGAATTTATGGAATACGCCTTTAAAGAAGATTGGTTTATTTCAGTCATTTTATGCAATTTCAACACCTGATTTCAGCATATATCCTGGAATGAATATAAATGATATACGACATAATGTATATATGTCTAGATGGTTAGGAAAAACCTGGCAAAACTATGGTAGTACAGTATATCCTACAATTGGTTGGGCGTTACCAGATACATATGATATAGTTTTTGGAGGTGTTGAAAAAGGTGGTATTGTGGTTATCTCAACATTAGGATGCCATAATAATACAGAAGTTTTCCTAAAAGGTTTTAATGAAATGAAAAAAAGATTAATCCCTTCATTAATCATCGTCTATGGGGATATGATTGAGGGAATGACTGGAAGATTTGTTAATTACAAATACTCAGATGCATTTTCAAGAGATTCATTTCAATTAAGAATTGAGGGTATATCACAGGTGTTTGAAATTAAGGAGGCAGCATAATATGGGATCACGTGGAGCTTTTGAAAGTGTTGAACTGGGCAATTTCATGTTTAAAGAAGGAGGTCAACACTATAAATCTATAGGAACTTTAAGGGGTGATAGTAATGTAAAGGTAATAATACAGGATTCAAAAAGTGTCAAGGCACCTGAATTCTCACATACACTAGAAAGAATATATGCTGTTGTAAAAGAAGGACAATTAAAGCATTTAGTATATTATGATGAAAATCATATGCAATCAGTTAGCATTGATTTAGCGCATCCTCATAAAGGTGTGCAGCCACATAGACATGAATATCTGAGTCATAATAAAAATGATCCAGGAATTCCGCCTACTGCGGCAGAAGAAGCACTTATTAAGAAAATAAAAAAGGAGTTTCTTTTGAGATGAGAAAAAATGAATATGAATCATTAGAACAGTTTACTTCACAATATGTTGGTGAATGGAATCCATCTGGAGGACATTGGTTCGGGCTTGATTTTATGTATAGAGGGAAAGAATATCGTTTTCATACTGGATGTATGTATGATGAACCAGTATTATTACCAGATGGAAAAGAAGTGTTGTTTAGTCTCTATAGAAAAAAAGAGTGCATAGCTTCTGATAAAAGAGAATACGAATTATTAGGAGCATATTCTGATATGTCGGAAGTATTAGGTAGTATGGTTATTCAAGGCAGACCTTTTAAAGAAGTAATAATGGATGATGATACAGAACTTCTAGGTCAAGATTAAAAGTAGTAATAAGCAAAATGTATTTTCATAGTAGTTATCCTTTCTTTGTTAAAGTGATGAGTAGTTCTGAGAACATATGGGCAGTATTCGGCATACAACACATATGCAACATCGCCATGCATAAATCCCCTATTTATTGGCTTTACAGGATACACAAACGCTCTCAAAGAGATAATACTTACAATTCAAAGCGTTTTATGGCATTTTAGAATAGTATGTTGCACCTCGGAATTTCAGCTCCGAGGTGTTTTTTTGTGAGCTGTGGTATTATTATAATATAATGATAAAAGAGATTATTTCATTGGTGATTTAAATGAAAGATTATGCGGTTCTAACTAATGTTGGAAAGTATACAATTTTTGAATTTAATAACCAAAGAAATCGTTTTATCACTTCTGATAAATTGGGGAGATATACGAAAGTAGTTGAGTGGGACAACGGATATTTAGTTGTGATGGCAAAGTATAAAGAAATCCCAGAAATAGAAAAATATATAGATGTTGATTGTCAAGTAAAATTGACCCACCACACTTTTCTATCTGTATGTAATCTTCATAATATAAATATTCCTTTGTCTGAGTATTGCGGTAATACCCCTAACAATACATTTATTCTTTAACTTAATAATAATTGCGACACAAAAATTTCTTCGATTTTTTTCTAATTTGATTGTAAATTTAAACTAAATATTTTATATTAAGGCTGTAAAGGAGAATCATATGATAATAACGAAAAATACATCAGATGCCTTGAATGTGAAAAAAGTTCTGAACAGCTAAGACAGGAAGTATTAAAAAGATATAATAAATAGGCAAATAATATTTTATGTTAAACTGGGGGATATTTAATATGAATAATGAAAGTAGCAATATAAAAAAAAATCATGGAAGATTTATCTGATTCTGGAAGTAATTACACTAAATTAGTACGAACCTATATGTCGATGGAAACATGTTACAACATGTTTAAACATGGTTTTAACTTAAGTCAGATACACACATGCATGCCATGGCTATCAAAACTTGATATTTATTGGCTTTCAGTTAAATATAATGAAAAACCTGTTGAAGCAAGCGAAAGAGACTTGCAACACTTTCCATTCTCATCAATTTTCAAACGAAGATTCTTTATATATCTATCACAAAGCATTTTCATTTCATCTTCACTTGTCTGAATAACGGCATCTGCTTATGCTGCTGGCGGTTGGCTAAACCTTACCAGACAGGTATTCCACATGTTAGACTACTCGCCCTTTGTCTGGGCACACAACTCCAATTTTTCTATTTTTACAAACTAGAGTATAACATACTCACATCATTTACTCATTTATTAATATTTTTGTCATATCCTGTAATCTTTTTGATTATTGGCGCAATGACACATAAAATACACATAGTCCCCAAATAAAGTGACATAGCACCTAATACTGAACCTATTTTCACATTTCTTTTATCTATTAGGGACAATATTGAATAAATTATTCCAAATATTACTGCAGATAACAGATACCTAATTAATCGTTTTTCAATTATTCTTTTCATGCTTCTATCCCACATATTCTTCTTTATTATTACTCATTGTCAATTTATCTGAAATAAGCTATTTAATCGGTTTATTCCTGTATCTCACCATCAAATATCATATTCCAGCTCATACGGATATCATACATCAGCCTTGTAAGTGCAATACTGTCTTCCGGTGTATAAATAGCACTGGCATTGTTTCCTGATGCTATGCATCTGCCTGCTTCACGAATCTCATATTCAAATCCATTTATATCAACCGGGCACTCGATTGTTTCCGGATCTTTACCATCCACCTCAAGTATCAAGGTCTTTGCGTGTTGGAAATCCGGCAAAAATATACTTCCCTTTGTTCCCTCAATTCTGGCATTACGTTTCAATTCCTGTCCTATTGTCTGGACTGATTCTGCAATACATCCATCATTATATGTCAGTTTGAGACAACTGTAATCATCTGTTCCATTCTCATTAATATGCACTTTTGTGGTTTCTACATTCTGCGGATCACACCCTGTAACAATACGCAAAAATCCCAGATTGTAAATTCCAATATCCAACAGAGCACCTCCACCAAGTGCAGAGTTAAATTTACGCTCTTTTCTGGCACCCGTTGCAACAAATCCATACTGACAGGAAATATGTTTAATTTCTCCAATTGTTCCCTGAAGAAGGATATTACGCAGACGATTATACAATGGCAGAAACCATATCCATAATCCCTCCATAATAAAAAGATGCTTATCCTTTGCCAGCCTGTACAGCTCCTGTGCCTGTTTCTCATTTATTGTAAATGGCTTTTCACAAAGTACATGCTTACCATGTTCAAGGCAAAGTCTGCAATTCTCATAATGCAAACTATTCGGTGTTGCTACATAAACAGCCTCAACATCCGAATCATTTACTAATGCTTCATAAGAATCATAAAATCGTGGAATGTCATACTCCCTGGCAAAAGCTTTTGCACTATCCATGTGCCGGGAGCCTACTGCTGCAAGCTGCTCATTTTCATTACTCATCTGATTTATAGTTGATGCAAATTTTTTTGCAATATTACCGGTAGCCAGAATTCCCCACTTCATATCATTTTCCTCCTAATAACATAATTACATCTCACATTCATATCTTGTTAATAATTATACACTATTTTACTACATACACCAACACAAAATACCAAGTCAAATTTCATATTATTAACTGTCACAACGTAAGCACTAAATGATACTGCCTTACTTTATATAAAATTCTGACATTTATAATATGCTTTTTATGCAATTGTTGTTACTTCTCAAGTGTTCCCATTATGTGCTCCTCCTCGTTCTGATGTTTGCCTGGGTGAATAATTGCAAATAATGAATAAATAGGATATTTCAACAGACACTTATAACAATCCATTATATATTTTTAAATCTTCATCCTTAAACACATTAAAGATTACCTTTTTTATTCTGTTGTCTTTGTCAAGATACTGCTTTACAGTGTCCGTTGCAATCTCAGCAGCTCGTTGCTGTGGAAAACGGAATACTCCCGTGGACAGGCAACAGAATGCAATAGATTCTGCACCTGTATCAGCCGCAAGCTTCAGGCACTCTGTGTAGCAGCTTGCGAGCAGGGCTTCATCCTCCTTTGTGACTTCCCACTGTATAATAGGTCCTACCGTATGAAGAATATATTTTGCCGGAAGATTGTAGCCCG